>Ga0157368_1000031_pt1 | contig 59563 bp, 59 predicted proteins | sample AttbisABBM3_FD_113146 | JGI IMG/M metagenome (GOLD analysis project Ga0157368, IMG submission 113146) | Fungus gardens microbial communities from leaf cutter ant in Botucatu, State of São Paulo, Brazil - Atta bisphaerica ABBM3 | ecosystem: Host-associated > Fungi > Mycelium > Unclassified ... | reverse complement strand
TTTGATGAATGGCTAGTTGAAGCTTATTTTCTCCTAGCCCTTATACTGATGTTGCTGGCAAAGTGGGTGCACCGTGATATCAGTGCAGGAAATATCATATTGGTGAAAACTGCAAAAGGCGAGGTCATTGGAAAGCTTAGCGACCTGGAATATGCACAGGAGTTTAGTAGCACACCAGTTGGCCATAAAGATCCCAAGATGGTAGGATTAGTTTTCTCGAGGAGTTGTCCTTGCTGTTGCTGAGCTTCCACAGGGTACTCTGTTTTTCATGCCTTGGGAAGTTCATGCACGTCAGAGACTCATAAAACCCGCCCCATATGACAAAAATTCTAGGCCTTCTCTTCAGGAACGTCTATTGACCAGGTCATATAAGATGAAACGTGTCGAGGAACAACGGCTCCCATTTTATCGGTACAACTACGATCTCGAGTCACTATGGTGGATCCTCCTGTGGACTTGCCTACTTTATGTTCCTTACCCACCAGCACAAGAGTTTGGTGTTCTGATTTTCACTGATACTTCAGAACCAAGCTTCCAGAGAACTATGGTTATGAGGACCCTGGAAAATCAGAAAATTGCATTCAGTATCCCACCTCAGCTTGAGGAGCTTGTTCCCTTCATACATGACCTACATGCCACATTATATCTCAACTATGCCAGTGTTTCTACTGATGACTATGGTTACCTGAAGATTCATGAACAGTTTTGGGGTGCTTTGCGCAGCATGATTGATACTGTTGGCACAATGGATGACATCAGATTCTTTGATCCCTAATCTCAAATGAAGAATACAGTGTAGATGAGTTGGCTAAAGTGGATAAAGAACCTGTCAAGGATGAAGTGGGTGAAGAGACCGAATCAAAGGTGTTTCCCAAAGAGCCTCTTCGGAGACAGCCTCCGTAAAGCTAAAGATCAGTAGATAGACTTGGAGAAATTTAGTTGTCTACTCAGAACCTGTGGTTTCTTGTAGTAGAATACTTGGTAGATAAAGCTGCTGAAATGGATCAGACACCGACTCGGCCATAAACACCATCTATTGCTCAGACTATATCATCAGCATAATATCTAGCCGAATAAAAATACATGTTTGCCTTGCTGATACTTATTGGCCACAACAGGACCATATAGATAGACCCTCAACCCGATGGTTATCTACAGACTCCAGCTCAAGAGGTGTCGGACTAAGGGACATGTCTTCGGCATCGTGTTATTGGTCCACCTACCGGCAGGAACATTGACTATCTACCATAACTGAACTAGCATCCAGGAAATCCCCTCTGGAGACTAGTTATCCATTGAGGTGTGAGCACTGAGACAAAAGAGGATATTCTCCCAAGCAGGTAACAACGGCGTATCGAACGGTGGAGTGGCGTCACTACATTGCTGCTGACATCCTTATTTTTTCATGCATTCCCCATCGCCTGCCAGGGTAGGGACGGTAGCCCCACTACACCACTGAGCGCGTTCCCAGTCAATACATGTTGTTAAAAGTGAAAAACCATGGAACAACGGCCCAATCTTGAGGGTTCGGATATCTCTATTTTTTAAACGATAGTCAGGAAACACTATTTCGAGAGTAAAATACAACGACTGCATGGGACTGCCGGAGTGTATCCAGTGTATCCATCTTCTCATAGGGAGTGCGACGGTTGTGAGTTTAATTACTGGTCGTGGGAAAGCCGGGGTGGCAGCGTAGTTCGCCTGCTTACGCTGACCCTTGTTGTATGAGGTAGCCAAATGATAGCGGCTGATATCCATTCTGAGACGACACTGATAGGCTTTTTTTTTTGCTAACGAGGTTGTTTCATGTACTGGTTCCCCGGACACATGGTGTGACAGAAGAAAAGAACTCATGAAGCAAATTCAATGTAAGTTTTGAATAAATGATTCCATCAGTCATGATCCCAGATCCCAGACTTCGGCCCTGCCTGCCTGTGTTACTTGAAAAGTCCTGTGTCATGATCCATCTTGGTAGAAGGCTCAGAAAGATATTATAATTATATCTCCGGCTGCCTGAAAGTTCCCACGCGCGCATGGCTGATGGACAATCAGCTCACTTCGGCTTTCTAGATAGCCGTGAGGAGCCACTATATTATTCATCTCGTCATACTGCGAAAATCACGTACCGTTTCCCTTATTTAGCTCCCTCACTATCTCTAGCTCACGGTTGACGCGAGGCATTTAGCTTGCCATGCTAATACCTCCTGCATGACTGCGACATTGCCCTGCTTTCATTTCCGACAACTTAGCAGTGATCCAGGAGTCATTCAACCGCATGTTCGCAGGCATCTGGAGAGTTCTGTGGACTATATGATCTCCTATAGTTACTAGGATTCCAAAGTCAAAAGTGCACTCAGAAGGTGTAAATTTTTTTCTCTCTCGTTGTGGCGCTCTGTTAGAATGACCCAGACAACCTTGTTGATTGTGTCGGCTTTTCTGGATTGGAGACTGGCCATGCACTACGGATCCCATCGATTCCGAGACCAGGATCATGATCATTTTTGGGGGTTCCTGTTCGCTCCCCTTGATACGACCTCAAGGCAACGTCGAGGGGTAGCAACACCTTCACCCACTGCAAGTTTGCTGTCCCTACTTAAGGATTGTTTCTGGAACTCTGTTTCTCGTTCATCCTTGGCTTCCATTTTCTCTTACCTACCAATTTGCGAAGCTAGCTGGACTTGCTACTCTGTCCCGTGGAGCTTGCCTCTACGACGTACTCCTAGACAATGGCCTACGCTACCACCTACGATGAGGGGCTCGTTCACTCTCTGTCTCACCGCCCATCAATGAGTCGTGGAATTTCTGCCCCAGCTGCCTATTCATACGGAGGTTACATGGAACCAGGGCTGCAGGCGAGTATCATCTGCTTCTGCAGTGATTGAAATCAGGCTGATCATCATTCTCAATACCCAGTACTCCACTTCCCCGTACGCCGTGCACGCTCCTCAGCCGAGTGTCGTCGTCGTTCCTCGTAGCCGAAGGCTAAGTGGCCCCTGTGAGTTTCAAGTTCTACTTCGTCCTGCCCTTCCATAATCCCCTAATCCAATGGCTTTCCAGCAGATTATGATGACATCTATGGCCACGCAGACACGCATTACCATGATGATGGCAACTATGGAAGATATCTATATTCTCGTCCAGTCACTCCTCACGCTCTAACACATGCTCACCCTTCGACCACGGTCACGGTTCCTCCCCCGCCCCTACGCCACCGGAGACACTCTGGTGTTTCTTTCGTTTCTCCCCTGACCGGGAGAGAGACTTATTCTCACTACAGGCATGGTGATCGTCCGGGGACGTTGAATATCAAGTTCAAGCGTAAGGGTGCTTTTATGGCCGGTATTGGACTTGATGAAGCCCAGTCACACATACGTTTATCCAATAATGATGCCTACTCTTTGCATGATCTTCACGCTGACTCGAGAGGTAGAATTTTGCTCAAGGTCAAGGTAAATGATTTCTCTTTTTCCCTTTTGAGCCAATCTTTGTACTGAACCGTGCAGTGGGTAGGGTACTCTTCGCTGACTTACGAGATCCCCTTGGATGTCTACGATGGGCGGGTCGACTTATCAACGCTCGCAAGGCGAGTGTCAAGGGCCTGTGTTCATTACTTACAGGTAGTGTAGGCATAGTCAGCGTACAAATGCATTTTGCTGATGAATTGACTCCAGGCGAACATTACTCCAACCCTCTGGGATCGAGTGGAATTGCACCACCTCGAGGAGGTTTCATATGGTGTCTGGCAACCCATGCTCTCAACCCGCTAAAAATTAGCTCTTGATTATATGTGAAGCGATATCTACGCGTTTATATCTGATGCTAGTTGTCATAATCTAGGCTTGGATCTCCGTCCAAGGATACTACAGTTGTCATTAAATTAATCACAGGGAGTGCAATACAACGACCATCTCAATGAATCCGGATGAAAGAACTGTCAAGCTGTAAAAGGATTGCACTGGCAAATTGCACCCTTGATGGCAAAACTTGCAATGCTACCCAGAACCAGCCCTCCAACTAAGAAAAAGTAAGCAATAGTTGCCGCGACATCCACATCTTCTGCGCGACCTTGGAGTCGTGGGTTGTGCTCAAGTGATGGAGCACTCATCATACAGGAGCTTGAGATATAGCCGTTCGACCAACCAAACAAGAGTAGAATAAACATGAACATAAAGTCTGAATTGATGCTAGGAGTGGCTGTCATCATGTGGGATGGGCGTTGGACGTTACACATCAGAAACAGCGGAATGAAAAGGGTCCGGGCAAGCGACATGCCAAGTAGTCGCTTGCGAGACCAGACACGGAAGACAGGAAATGAGCAGGTGTAACGGCCCAAGAGGTCTCCAATGTTCATCACGAGGAAGTGGATAGAGGTGAATAGTAGAGGGTGTAGTCTAGGGTTTACTGGCATGATAGTGACGGTGATAGAGGGGAAAACAGCCTGTTGAACGCACAGTAAGCGACCTGTCTCCGTTCAAGAGAAGAAATACGTGCAAGAGTAATCACGAAGACGTATGCCACTGCGACTTCATACATGATATTCGATTTTGCTATCCGAATAACTTGTCGCCTCTCGTCTCCTTTTTCGCGCCTGCCTCGTGAGGCTAGCTGGGGTGACACGACGGGTGAGGCATCGAATCGAGATTTAGCAGCTAGCTCCAATGGTGCTGCGATGACCTTATAAGAGGGCGATTTGACAAGCCAAGTGTGTGCTCCAGCACTCACGACGAGGAAAAGAGTCGACAAAGTAAAGAAGGTGAAGGCAGCACGCTCTTCTGCGGAACCATCACTAACAAGAATCGTACCCTTGCCCCAGACGGACGACGCAGCGCTGGCCACCTGAAAACTACTGACCACTACGGCTACTGCCGCTTGGCCTGTCATCATCAGTTGAAGATAACCTGATCCATATAGCGAAGCAATGGCCACGACTGATGTTTGGAGGTATGCCCCAGCAGCATTTTGGGCGGCCCCGTTGAGCAAGACGAAAGCAAAGAACAGCCCAGAGGGGAAATTGAAGTAAGTGCTGACGACGAATAGGGATGTCAGTACGATAAGGCAAGAAATGCTCAAGCGTGTTCTCTGAGAGGGTCTAGTCTGCATGAGATGTTAGATTGCCATCAACTCTGAATTCAATAACAAGTACCTACTTGCTTGGAGGTTGCTGTTGCATGGACGAGGAAAAAGAAGTTTGAGGCAGTACAGGCGGTCGAGAGGTACGAAGCAAAGGTGCGCTGAAGCTCAGAGCCTGCCAACCGCTCAGAAAAGTATGGCATCGCAGTGATGATAACTGTCCTCAAAATATTTATGAGTCTAGGGCGAGTAGACTGCACGAAATATACTCGCCATTCCAAGGTAGTAGTCCTGAGCACCCTAAGATGAAGAATATACATTGTACTTTGGTGTGGGTCGCACTTTCTGCTGATGGCCTGGCTTCGACGTCGACTTCCAGCTGGTCCGGAGTCCCTGACTCTGAGCCTTGTAATATGGGCTGATACAGTGCCTCAGTAGACGGGGAACGTGAGCACAACATGACGGCGGAAGTAGAAAAGAGACCCAATGCCAAATTTAGCACCAAATTAGGACTTAGTCAGAGAAAGCTAGAAGGGTATCTGACTATCTTCGATTCTCTCTCTCCCTGTGACATGCCAGACAACGTTAGCAACCATCGGCACTGTCTCCGGTTATCAATTGAATGCCCGATGACTCCGGTATAGTAAAAAGCGGAATTCAAGATGGTTGTCTGGCACAGAGGCGAGAACTGCCACCAGGCACCCTCTAGCTCTCTGTTGGACATCTGTCAGTCCGCTAACCGACTGGTATCTCGAGAACATCACAAACGAATTATAGTCATACGAATGAAATAGTCTAAGCATATGTAGGAATAACTTGATTTTTACCTTCCTCAAGCTCCAACGCCGTGAGGGCGTGTCGCTGTTGGAGTTCCTTTCTGGCTTTTCTCGCAGCCTTGCGCTCAAGATTTGCCATCTCATTCTTGTGTTTCCACCTCATCTTCTTTCTTTCTTGTCGCTCTGTCTTCAGCATCGAACGCCACTTAAACAGCGCCTCTGCACGTGCCTCTTGAGGAGAACGCCCGTTCAGATGTTTGACCTCATATGTCAGCATCTCCTTCCTCATCGCCTTGATGCGAATTTGATATTCTTTGAACCGCTTGAGTTTCTTGGCCCTCGAATGGGGATTCGATAATTCTTTGTGCAGGAACGGTTCAACAGGAGCGCCGTCACCGACAGTATTACCCAAATGGGGGTTGATTATTGAGGCGAGGAAGGCATCTTCCGATATTCGAGGAGGGGGCCCAGTGATTGAAGGTGTGAATGCTGGGAGTTCATAAGTGACCTGTGCAACGACATCGTGGGTTGCATCATAACTAGAAGCTAGTAAATGCATGAACAAACGAATGACAAGTGGGTATCCACAAATACATACGTTCTGGAATTTGGCGTCTCGGTGCTTCGGGCCACGGAATAAGATGCCGTTCACCGGCAGATGGTGGCAGGCGAGGAACTGTACTTGTCGCAAAGCGTTGCCAATCGAAGCGTCGGAGGAAAGGATTCCAGAACGGCTCTGAAGTACCGAGTCTTCTTGCAAAAATCCTTCGAGATACGGTCAGCTATAGACCAGCTCATGGAACTGGGTGCAAGCTTACGGCGTGCTTTGAGATTCCACACTTTTGGAACCGAGTGGCGATGGTAAATCATAGTTGCCGATGAACAGCTGACACCGTGAATAATGATAGTTTCTGTTGCTCTTGACCTTATCATCGTCCCCACTCTGCTCAGCAGAACGAGCATCAGGTCAATAGCAACAAGAAAGCATAAAAAATAGCTAACCGATGAAGTTCCTTTCACGAAGACCCTGTTGCTGACTTTGTTAATACTTAATACTTCGTACAACGTATTTGTCTTGTCCCCCAGAAGTCGGATCTGGTCTCTGGGTACTACATTCCAATATTTTATCCTATCTTTGGGCCGGACAGATTTGATCACTGGGTCTTGAAAGGTGAGCCGCTTCCGCCATTTCTTGGGGAAACCTTCCATGTGTCGAAAATTTGTTGTCCATGGTGAAGTAAAGGCACCATGAACCAGCTGCTGACGTGTCAGTCCAAAGCGAGCCATCGAGTGCCGTTTCTTGAAACCAAGTAAGACAGGTACCCTCAGGGTCTCGAGAACGCGTCGTCCGTTAGATTGAGGAAAAATACCTCACCAAAAATACACGTCACGTGATAATATTTTGCAGCTACCATAACCAGGCTCAATGTTGTAAAAAAAACAAAATATATCGTGACAATATCGTGACAATGATATACAAGTATGAACTTATAAGATGAAAAATGTGAATGGCTTCACTGGCGCAACCACTGAGTTATCCAACTGGGACGATTGGCTTCGAACCGTTCCATGCGCTTGAGGAGTTCACCTCCTCAGATTCAAGAGTCTAGGAGTCTCGATGTCAGAGGAACGTGGGTCACTCTTACTGAGATGTACCTACCTCAAGAAGCACGCCCAAGACCTGATCAACCTCTGAAGGACGAAAACTCCCGCCAGATGCAATCAGCCTCCTGTACTCTCCCATCCTGCCACTCGTGCCTGCTTCTGTCTGAAAAGCAACAAACTCGTCGAACATGGTCTTCCGCCGCTTCTTGTATTCTACAATCTCCTCCCTTAGGTGATCACACGCCTTTCTTAGCTCCTCTGGATCCATTGGTATACTCGAGTGGAGCTCAACCAAATCGGAAATATCCTCTGTTGCCTTCCGTTTACCTTTGGTCTTCTCCCCAATCGTGAGTTCGTCATCATCGATATCATCATCGATATCATACTGCGCAGTAGCTTCTGTGATAATCAAGTCACCGTTGGCCACATCCCGGATTCGTTTCTCCCGAGCTTCTTCATCCTTAATCCATTTCTCCCATCCCAATCGGTATCGCCTCCCCATTTTCAGCAGTAGTTCACCTTCAAGATTATTTAGTGATGTCTTAGTTTGCATTAAGCTTTCTGCCTGTGACTTAAGTTGGTTAACTGTCCGCTGACTCTCCAGGATCTCCGCCTGTATATTGGTCAACAGTGCTTGAGCCTGGTTCATATCCCTTTCTTTGTCGCGAAGTTCCTGGTCAAACGACGCAGCCAGATTATCCAGCATCTTAGCCATGTCGTTGACACACCGTGTACTTGCGCGCTGGGCCACCACAGAGTGATGAAGTGGAGGGCGGTCACCGTTCACAGGACCAAGAATAGGGCCTATTTGTGAGGGAGGGAATGCCGCTTGCGCGTTTCTGAAGGACATCGAGGTAGCGCGAGAAGCAGGAATGGGAGAAGAACGAAATTTCTCATCCTCGAGAATATAATCTTCCGCACTTTTACCATCACCGTTCACCACCTTTGGATCAGCACCGTGATCAATAAGTAACTTGACGAGACGTTTGCTACGACACCTGGCTGCCATTGTTAGTGCAGTCTCACCATCTTCGTCTTGAAAATTGATAACGTCGGCTAATTCCTTGGGATAACCCGCGAGTCGACCAAGAATGATTTCCATGTAATATCTTGCTGCATGTGTCTTCCCTTTCGTCATAGCCACGTCCACCACGTGATGAAATACAGTACGATTATAATTGTCAATATTCAGTGTTGAACGATGCAAAAGTTCATGAAGCTCTTGGAACTTCCGCACATCGTAATTATTGGCGAACATCACACTACGCATGAGTGCAGTTTGCCCAGCTTTGTTGACTTTGAATACGTCTGCGCCAGCTGTCAGGAGTAATTTGACTATTCGTATACGACCCATTGCACACGCCCAGTGCAGCGAAGTATGCCCGTCGTCGTCAATGGCCATGTTAGGATCGAAGTCTGGGGGTGGGTTGATGAGAACAGAGGGAATTTGGTTCGAGTCCGAAATGAAGTATTCCAAGATTTGATCTCCGTATGTTCTCGCTTCATTGGTACCATTCAACTTTGTTTCATCTTCAGAGATACCCTCGTATCTGACCTCTCCACTTCGACGATAACGACCTCTCCGACCTGATGTTCGGGTATCATCATCTGCTAGGTTCGGATGGGAATGCACAGGACTGTTTATGGGTGAAGGTGTGTGAGAGCTTGACGATGCTTCCGAAGGGGACGGAGTCATTGAGCCATCCTCTGAGCCCCGTCCACACAGACTATCGCGGTCTGAATCACCGTCAACTATTTCTTGAGCATTTCTCCGAGTAGATCGCGTACTAATCAGAGAGCCACCAACACTCTGTTCTCCAGGTCCGGTCCGCCGAGTTGGTTTCGTTGCGCTTCCGGTGTTAGAGGCGAGATGTTTCGGTGCAAGAGGTGGACTCTTTGCAGCAGGTTGGAACTCAATGATGGGCCGCAACAGATTTTCACAATTATATTGCTTTGCCAACGCGAGGCCTCGGTCTAGGGGGATCCAAGTACCTATCCCGAATGTTGATGAGATCCTTTGAGAATGATTTGCATGGCACATACCTTGATACTTGCCATAACCCCCCTGTACTTTTTCATGGATTCCCTTTTGTACTTCACGCTCCAATACCCGTGTACGCTGTGGTTTATCAAAGCCGGCCACTTTGAGAATTTGCGTTGCGTTCAACCAGGAGTCGTCTCGCCGCCGCATTACCGCAACACCTTTACACATCCTAAATGTACATCCTTGAGACAAATGCGCGTAAATCTTCGTGTATAAGCGTTCTTACATCTCAAAGACAGGAATACCACTGTACGTAGCCTATAAATTTCGTCGTCAGCTAAGCGTGAGATGTGTGGTAGAGTGACGCCGGTGTACCTTGAAAATCTGGGCGTCGGGCATGACTATATCCTGACGAAGCCGGAGTGGCCCTAATAGAGGCTGTAGTATCTGCTGAGGATGCAAGTGCACTGGTTAGGTTCCAGACTGGTGACCTTATCGTTCTAAGTGGCCTTGACGCGTGAAGCAACAAAGACAAACAAGGAACTTTCCTGTGCGAAGGAACGAGTTCAGCAGAATCAGTTTCTGACTCCTGATGTAGAGTCATTTCTACTATGAAGTATCTTCTGAATTCAAAAACTCTTGCTTCAGACCGAGAATCATGATTTGTTACTGGCTTTACCAGGGTCAGTGAATCTGTGATGATTCGAGTATTTTTGAATACTCAGTCACCAAAATCAAAGCGACCATGTCAAATTATATAGCTATACGTGTTGTTGGATCCAATACCAGATCGTTCGAGTACATACAAGTACCGACTAAGCGTAGACATCCAATGGAGATCCATATATCTCGTGTATTCATGAGACACTCGCAATCAATCCGAACCCACTATCGGAAAAAGATGAAGATACGATAACACACTTCGATAACACTATGGCAGCTGTCAGATGGTGCAACCTGATGTATATTCTAGGATAACGTTTTCATGTACCCCGCATGTGTCGGACTCATACAGGATGGTTAGAATTCGGATAATTTCAAGGTGTAACTTACATCTTGGTACAAATTTCTGTCATGATAATTCAAGTTTTGCCCAGAGCAACCAATGGGGCAGTCATATTATCAAGTGCAATGTTGTTCGACATCATCAGACCCAATCAAGCTGAGAGGTCTTGATCAACTTGAACGTCTACAAAGCTCTATCCATTTCTCTATAAACGCGGTTTCGTCGACTCCGTCACTGAGCCTCAAGTCTCAACGAGTATCCCGAAAGGAACGTTTCGGAAACAGCTTTGGAGTCATACTAAAGGTGCTCGCATTGGGACTAATGAACTGTTCACTATCATGGAGGGTTACATAGACCACTTGGTGCACTAGTGTCGAAATCGTCATTTCATGCGGATGAGTGAAAGGAAAATAGCGTTCATCAAATGTCACCATGGCTAGGGAAAGTTCTGCCGGAGAAAAGTCTTGAACTTGAAGAAGGATGACTCCTGGATTGAAAAAGTGTCTCTTTGTTTCGTCAACTGCAAATAAGGTCTAGGATCTTGCATGAGTTGGCATCACAACCCTGAAGAAGAAATAGCCTATGATGACCTATTCAAGGGAATGAGCAGGGATTAAGTACGACCTAGAGACTCAACTGACAATATATCTGACTATTTCGTACATATGCTTTCAGTTTTATATTCCTGCTCTACTATTGGTTTCGACTTTGGATTCTGGAACCGAGTCGGTTTTTCCCTTCGGTTTCGACGTTCGGGCCGGTGGTCGTGATGCTGCAATGGACTTTGAGCGTCCTTCTGCCCAACTATACTTCAAAGCATGCCGAATGAGCTCTGGTTTTTGGCTGATTTTCCTCCCTAACTTTATTCTCAACCGAGAAGCCACGGCTAGAAAAGACGAATAGACCAACCATTTAAGTAGAAAGTCCCCCATACCTTCCCATGTTTTCCGTCACACTTGAAACGTGCGGCTGTAACCTTCCAGAACCAATCTACCTTCCCTGTTCGAGACCAGCGCTTTTGGTGAACCACTGTACCCTTCAGATTTCTGGGCGTTTGTGATAACAATTGAAGTAAAGTTGGATCTTTGTATCGACTGAGTATAGGAGGAAGCTTCTGAGGAAGGAGTTTTGAGACAGCGCTGGCAACATTGGACACCCGCCGCAGGACTGTGGCATGCATACCAAAATAAAAGTGGAGAGCTTTGAACTGCTGGCTCAAATACCGTGAGAAAATGGTCTCGAAACGGGTTTGTTACTGCCCGTCGATACTCAAGCAGTCATCCTTTATCCGCCCGACGCAGTGCCCTTTAATACGGCCTTATTCATCCGTAACGAGGATAGATGAATTTGGGATACCCACAACCCCCACTTGGTCGGTGACAAGGCTCTTGTCTTCTTACCCTAAGCCTTCAATATCATCTCAAACTCTCAATCACCTTCACAAACTTGCTGCTCTTACACCACCTGGTCAAGACACGCTTGAGTACGAAAGGCTTAGAAAAGAGATCTCGGGGCTGATATGGTTAGTTGAAGCAGTCAAGTTTGTGGATACCGAAGGCATTTCAACATCAACACGCTGGGGTAAGGAGGATGCCGACAAGCAGAACGCGGAGTTGCCTCCACAAGATATTCCAGAAGGACAGGAGTTGTTGAAGTACGCTGCTCGTGCTGAAGGTGGCTTTTACCTCGTAGATACTGATCGCAAGAGGTAGGATGGATCCAGTACGTAGAAGCATTCATTATGCAGGAAAGGGGACATTGACAGTAGATCAGGGCATTTCATAATTCACCATGTCCGCCAGTGGATCCAAAACCACCTGTACCTCGGAGGGTTTCGTCAAGATCCTTCAGTCAGGGATTAGCGGTGGTTGGTGCAATAGTTGGCCTATACCTACATTGACTTCGAGAACTTCTGGGGTGTGGATCCGCTCGACTATCAGCTGAGCAATACGATCACCTTCTTCCACTGTGACAGGGCTATTGAGCTAGTGATCACATTGAGAACGGACAAACAGATACCCTGGAAATCCTTGTCGGAGAGGTTGAAGAGCAAGACGAAGACAATGCCTCGGTAATCTGCATCAATTACACCAGCTCCGGTGTCAATCATGAATTTTGACGCTAGTCTATCAATGAACAAAGAGCAGCATAAATTTTGTTCATGATGAACATACCAAGACCGCTACGCGGTGCAACTCGTCCATAAGTGCCAACCGGAACTGCAACTGATATCTGGGTATCAACCAAGGCCTTTCCATGGGCAGATATAGTCTTTCTCTCCGCGCTTCAATCATGAGCAATGGATAGCATCGAACATTGTCTGAGTTACCTGTACAGATCATAGCCTGCTGACAACGGCGACCCTCGTGTTGGGAGCCTGGCCTTCTCTGAGTGCCTCTTGATCAAAAGATTGGAGACGGGGGCAAGCGAAGAATCTTCAACTCTTCTCTTCTTGATTTGTGGCACTTCCTGTTCCATAACGAACGAGACGATGAGATATTGACGCAGGCTTTAGACGTTGGGATCAACTCCGCTAATTTTTAGAAGAAATGTAGTCACATGTGACCTTTGCCCTGGGTTCTCTCTTCGAATCCGACGTCTCCAATGCTATGCCACTTCAGGGCGAGAATCCAATAACCAGCTACTTCTACAGAGTATCACCCAATGCCAGGTCGAAGGCACTGCCGAGATCGGCGAAACGCGCTCAATCTCCCGACGAAACTGACCCAGCGACTAAAGGGACTTCTCGAAAGAAGTTGAAGAGTCAAAAGTATAAAGGGCACACAGCTCTTCATGTCCCTTCCGACTCCTCACGAGCTACACTCGGGCAGACTGGATCTGCAAAGGATATGATCGAGATACAAGATATACTTCCAGGCAGTCCCTACGAGGCAATATATTCCCACCAATCCACGCCATCCTCGCCGCTGCCAGATTTGACTCCTTCTCCTTCTCCTGAAGCTCCTCAAAATTTCTCGCGTCTTTTCAGTTCCAACGGTGCGGTTGATGATTCCGAGCTCACTCCATCCTGTGCCGCATCGGCCGAAGCTGGTTATCTGGAGCCTCAGGAAGTCGATTCGGATCCCATTCCCTCATCTCAAACACAAACAATGGAGTATTCATATGAAGACGAAGACTCGAAAATGTCCCAAAAGATAGTACTTTCCTCATACAGTGCATCTGTTCGAAGCCCTCGGATATCGAATTTTAATTACATCCCGTCTTCTCAACCTGATCCTGAACCCTTTGCTAGCCAATATCAGTTTGTTCCCTCATCTCAATCACAATTCATGGATCCAACCCCTACGTCACCCATCATTCCTGATTTCGATACTGTTCCCAGTTCACAGTCTCAAGAGCTCTTTTACTCGCAACATATCCATAACTCACCAAAGAAAGGACCGGGCACAAGGTACTGGTCCGCCTGCTTAGATCGCTTCCCCCTCTTAATTTCTCTTGCTAGCAGCCATAAACAGACATCTCTGATGGATATCACCACTGACGAGTCCGAGATTCGAGCTCAGTCTTCTGGACACCTAATATCAGGCACTTCCCCTGGAGTTTACGTTGAGGAACTTCACCCTCCTGGTGCTATTCCAAATTCACAGACTCCAACTTGCACATCATGTCTCCCGAGCCCGAAACCTGAGGGAGAAAAGGAATCATCAGTTCACGATCATTGGAATGACAGAGAGGATTCATATGAGAGTTTACCTAATGCCGTGGAGCATTTCCGGGGCATGTTTGGTGAAACTTTTGAGAGCTTACCTCCGGACTTCCCGCAGTCCTTGCGATTCTGAATGCTCACACTATTGCAGAATTACAGCACATCATAGAACCTTTCCTTATGATAAATCAATATTAGGCGCCATGGGCTTGCCTTTGCTTTATGCTATGCTCTTCGAGTCGACTTGTTAGCTCCTCACGTGAGGGAGGGTCCGTTACGTCAGTTACTGCAGATTGCTAGCTTTATCTTTTGCCATCTTGATTAAGAAGATAGCCACAACAACGAAATGCCGGGACGTCTGCAGAACAAGGTTCGTTACAGTTGTAATCAACTCTCTCGTGATCGTGGACTGGAGAAATCCATGGCATCCTAATCAGGTCGCTCTCATTACTGGCGCCGGATCGTGAGTGGAGATTAGACCAATGGTAGTACCGATGAAGCCTATCATTCATTTCGATCCATCAGTGGAATTGGTCTCGAGTCTGCGATCCTATTTGCTCAAGAGGGTGCAAATGTCTTACTAGTAGATATCAATGTGGCGACTACAGAAAAGAACGCTAAAATTATTGCGGATCGATTTCCAAATGTCAGAGCCATTCCGACAAGGGCTGATGTGGGTAAAGAGGCTGATGTGAAGGCGGCTGTGGACCTCGCCGTTAAAGAGTTCGGTCGGCTAGATGTCATGGTTGGTCCTTCATTTCCTTTGCTGTATATAATTACTGATTCTAGAACTGATTCAGTTCAATAATGCCGGTAAGCTGTTCTTTGTTTGACGGCATGAGATCCCTCTTAAAATTGCATGTATCCGAGGTATCATGCATCCCGAGGATGATAATGCTTTGAATACTGAGGAACGTATATGGGATCTAACAATGCAGATCAACCTTAAGGGAGTGTGGTGGGGATGCAAGTACGCCATCCTTGCCATGCGTCAAAATCCCACGGATGAGAGTAGAGGCCTTCATACTGGAGGAAGCATCATTAACACGGCTAGCTTTGTAGCTATGATGGGTGCTGCCACTCCACAACTCGCTTGTAAGCATCCTTTCATGCTTTTGTCAGCCGTAAGTGCGACGCCTGATCTGATATCTGCTATCATTGATCAGATACCGCGTCCAAGGTCAGCCAATCCTATTGTGTGAGCTCCTGGCTTTGTAATACTCGAATCGTCGATGGTAATAGGGCGGCGTACTGGCGATGACCCGTGAACTTGCAATGGTGCATGCCCGGGAGGGCATTCGCGTTAATTCATTGTGCCCGTGTGTGCTGTTCACCATACCTGCACCACCGATACAATCGCTGATTTCTCTTCTTGGGAATACGTCGGTTTCTTAGTGGCCCTTTGAAAACCCGTGAGCATTTACCCAGCGGCTGCAGTCAAGCTATTCCCAATCCGGTTTGGTTTTGATAGCCATGCTAATGGATTTTTTGAATACTGATGAGAAGAAACAAAGAAGACTCATCCACCTTCCTATGGGCCGATTTGGTGAAGCCATCGAACTAGCCAAAGCTGCGCTGTTTCGTGAGTAGGGCAATCTACCAGAAAGGTTGATTCCAATCGCTTGAATTAGTTGCAAGTGACGATAGTAGCTACGTCACCGTGAGTGTCACTTCGATGACTCTTGATCCTCAGGAGATTTGACTCATATTTCTTCTAGGGTGCTGATTTTGCCGTTGATGGTGGTCTTTCCAAGGCCTACGTTACGCCAATTGGGGAACCTACTCTCCCTCCTCCTTCCAGCTTGGTTTGAAGTTGTGGTTATCTATCAAATTACTTCTGAAAGTTGTGGTGTTGGTCCCCAAAGAATTACCTGACGTACACTCCCACAACTGTGCGGTTGCAAAGTACATATGTCACTTGACCCCAATCACAGGCTCCTTCCCGTACTAAGATGGCTAATCATCCATTAGTTACAGGAACTCTCATACTCGGATTGGCGGGAGACTAGGCTCAATGAGTCATGTCGATTTCGTAAAGCGCACGGCCTTGATAATCTTCTTGCCTCAGACGGATTCACGAAGACAGCCACGAGAGAAAACCTGACTTAGTAAGAATACCATCTGAGAATATCGATGAATGTCAGATTCAATGAAAACCCGAGAAAGAATACGTGGTTAACAACGGAGCAGTAAATATTGGTGGTACAGCAGCAATTAAACCGGCTATGAACTGAGCATTGAGACCACAGAGCGCCTCAGAGATCTTTCATTCGCTTCTTGTCTCCCTGAGCCTTTCGAATCCTGGTAACTTCCTTGCCAACCTCATTTGTAAGGTGGCGATGGAACTCAGGACGGTAACCAGCTCCAAAGAGAAGTTCGAGATGGACGAAGAAGGGGGCCAATACAACGGCTATCAAGGCCCGTTCGTGAATGCTCGTGTATCCGAAAAATGAATATTGGGAGCACCTTACCGCCAATGAGGTTGTCAAGCAGAGTTGGGGCACGTTTTTCTGCGAGTCCATGACCCAAGAATTGGGCAATCCAGGAGCAAACGTGCAAAAGCGCGGCATTCCTGATGCCGTGTGATTTCTGGGCATAGACTGTTGCTGTGAGAAGGGAGAGCGTCATTTGCGGCACATAAAGAATCTGAAAGGTCTGATGAGATGATGTATGTTAAAGTTTAAGCATAAATAAACTAACTGCGGCGACAGGCTCAAGGGCAAGATAATAGAGGATGTATAGGCCTGCATGAATGGCAGACCAATTGAGATCAAAGGCAAGATAGTCATTGAACTCCCGGTGGATAGCCGGAATTATTGATGGGACGGGTATCTGTGCTGCGAGAACTTGAAAAGACCTGGGGAGCTGTGAGTGGTGTGGATGCGATGGATGAGAGAGAGAGAAGAACTGACCAGAGAAGGATGGGGACACATATTATGTGGATGAGGACATTGATGCGGTTGACATGATATGCACCATAGAAGGTGAGCTAGAATAATTGAGCAAGGCCACTGCCTGAAGTGATGGGAGACATACCTGGGCCGTCACGTCAAATATATTAGAGGACATGGTGGTCAGGGAGAAAGCGAGAACTGGCCGGAGCCTTATAACGAATGTCAGGAAAAAGAAGATGATGATCTTGATCGCCTACATAATCACGTGGTACATTTCACTCTGTTGAGTAGCCGACTCAATTTCAGGCTCCAGAAACCATGGTCAGGTCAACAATCATTGTAAGGGCGATTGACGCACTTCCCCTTGCTGCCAGTGTCGACGACGAAAAAGTGCGCTGTACCTTGCTTATGAATATATCATTTCTCAACGCATACGTGTCATACTATACTGCAGACGGAGAACGACCTTCAGGAGCACAAACAGCAAGCAAAAGTAATATTTCGACGCATTACGCCCAATGCAGAACCCCGCTGTTCGATTGAGAGTGGCCAATATACTCTACAGTACGCCCATCAAAAGTCTCCTCCGGGCTTTTCTTGTCCGTTGACTTCTTAATCCAGTTACCTTATCTCGGACAATGTTGTATTCTTGACTATAGCTGACAAGTCGTATCCGCGGAAACTCGCTTTCTTGTTTCTTGATGAACTCTCGAAGGAATTTGCATCGATCTACGGTTCAAAGATTGAAGGTGCTCGAAAACCTTATGCCTTTGTAGGCTTCGGTATGTCGCTGACGGTTATGAGCGTTCCCGGCATTGACTTTGGAATAGATACTTTCATGGCAAAGACTGCACGGCTGTACCAGGATACACGGACAGCAAATGCTGCGGCGTCTGGACTAGGCAAGCTTAATGATGAACTTTCAGATGTCACGAGAATCATGACCAAGAATATGGAGGAGCTGCTGTGGAGGGGTGACTCATTGGACAGTGCGTCGATTTCATCATATTTAATCTTCTACTAGAACAAAAATGGTACTGCAGGAATGTCCCATCTTTCTACCTCGCTACGTTCGGAATCCGAAAAATATCGTAAGGTGGCGCGCAATATTAACATCCAAGCGATGATTCGGCAGTATGCGCCACTGGGTGCCGTGTTTCTACTGGTAGTCATCTTACTCTACTGGCGATTCAGCTGAGAAATGTATAACATGACTCTTCATACGCCGTTATATTCCCCTTCTACTTCTCATGTCAAGTGCGTGATGGGTGACGCGTTATCTAATCTGTAGGAAGAATATCCCTTTGTAATCACTATCCATTATACATCTTTAGTCTCAGTTCTCGCTGCTTGCTCTGGTCTACTCAAAAGTTTCCGATACGCTAGATGTACAGAGTTCCTTCGCCCTATGGACAACCGTCGCCAAGAGCGCCCTCGCCTTACGGCCAACCGTCTACAACAGCACCCTCACCTTACATCCAACCGTCTACAGCAACACCCTCGCCTTATAACTATAACCAAAAGCTACCGTTCCATTACGGGGAAGCTCCTCCAAGGAGTCATTCTCCTCAGCCGCCTCCACAGCGAGTTCATACATCTCAGCCTCTCACTCAACCGGCGCAACCCCCTGCTTCAGACATCGTTCCAGGATCACAGATCTACACGACATCCGTGAGTCCAGATGGCAGGGTATTATATCACCCTTTCAAGTACGTGCTGATCCAATCGTGCTTTGATCATCCGTGAGCTAATCATGAATGCAGAGCTGTGGCAGCTAGGTTCGTTAGTTCATGAATCCAGTGTTGACAGCTTGCTTGAACGATCATATTTGATCACAGCTATCAGACACCCAATGGGGTTGTAAGCGGTATTCAATGGATTCCAGCAGAAGCAACGCACATCCTCCCACAGGACGCTCAACCCGCCTCGAAAGTGAGTATCAACGGGATCTACAATGCTTGCCCCTTATTGTTACCGATTCTAGGGTTTTATTTGGAATCGCGGAAACAAAGATAAAGACAAGCTCATAGAATGGTAAGCACTTTATACAATAACGAGATGCCTTCATACAGATCTGACATGACATGGATCAGGCAGCATGAAGAAGACAAGAGGAGAAAGCGTGAAGAAAAGGAAGCCGCTAAACGTCTTCGTCAGCAACAAGAACATCGCAACGAGGAAAAGGCAAAGGAGTACGAACGCGCACGCAGAATGAGTTTCAATACTGGATATCCTCCGGTAGACTTTCCTGCCACACAGTCAGCTGGTCACCCTGGAAGTCCTTACCAGCATCATGTTGAACCTACTACTTCCATTTCTGGTGCTCCGTACGGACGAGAGCGCAAACATAGTAATGTCGGTGATTACGACATTCTGAACCGCCAATTAGGTGACATGGACTTGAATCGAGAGAGTGGGGTCAATGGACCTGGATATCCCCGTACCGGCCCGTATGGGTCGCAAGGCAGTACGGGTCCCTATGGGACTTCGTATACCACTGGCTACGCAGCCTCAGGGAGTAAATATTCACCCAATCCAAGAGGTGCCTCTGAACTGCCATTCACTCCTCCAGGCGGTAAATACTCGCCCAATCCAGGCCGTGCTCAGTTGCCGCAATTTACTGCAGGCAGCGGAAATCCATCGCACCCAAGTTCTGTTTACTCTTCTAGTGCTCGTGGAAACGATCCTATTGCAATATCGGCGAGTCCATATGGTGTTGCTTCTAGCCTTCAGCCTGCGGTTTATCCCCGTGGTCATATTCTGGAAGGTCAGCCTACCAGGTCCAGAGCCTCATCTCTTATACAAGGACCTCCTGCTGGTGCCTACGGTCAACTTTATCATGACCAAGCGGGGACATTTGGTTCTCATACACCTCGTCCTCCGCCATCTCCCCGAATGGCCGGTGCCTCGCCTCATTTTCCTGGAAGAATGCTTCCGGCTACAGGACAACAATTTACACCTCCCGAAGGATTTTCTCGTCCTATCAATCCCAACATGTCATACTCTGAATTTGCTACGATAAAGATTCAGGCCATGGAAGATTTTCTGATGGCACCCCAACCGCCTCGCATGCCTCCTATCTTGAAATCTCATGACGTCTTTCCTGAGGACTGGCTCCGCCTGATGAACGTGAGTCGTCAAACACTATGATATACAATGAGTATAATTTTTGTAGGATTTAAGACTTGCTTGGAGTGGCAATTTACCTGTCCCAGATGATAATCATGGCGGCAAACCACCCCGTCGCACAACTTTGGCCGCCAATCTACTCGACTTGTGGAATGCCTGCTTCTTCCTACCTCGTGGGAGTGAGGTTATTCTTTATAAAGGGCAAGAGCGTCGCTCTGGACAAGGGGCAGGTACAATCGACAAGGATCTGCCTGAAGATGAACCGGACAAAAGCGAGTCTGAGGATGACGACAAGGATGACGAAAGTGATTTAGAGGACTATTTGATGAAGAAGGCAACCACCTATGGTCCACAACCAGGTTTTGATCCTGCTCTCATTACCAGAAAGAGACGCGAGGCTAAAGAAGAGGAAAAAAAGGCCAGACGAGAAGCTAGAAGGAAGGCCAAGGCCAAAGAGAAAGAGAAGGTATACGCGTTGTACGTCACTTATGTTCCTCCTGGTGGTGCCGGGATATCTGGAGGATATCCGTCTGCTGCTACCACAGGTCATGTCCCTGTAGCTCCTCTTGTAGCTCCTCCTGTAGCTGGGTATGGACGTCATTACGGAGGTTACTGATACCATTGGATTTCAGAATGATATTGAAGAATCTAAAAAGTCTTGACATGCTCCTGTATGCACTCGCGTACTGAATACGTGTATTATACATAAATATATATACGAAAGGTGATTGTTACAGATGACAGCATTAATAAAGAGAACGAATAAATTAATAGTGCCCACCCCGTCCCCGCCCTCTTCCCTGACCATAGGTCCCACTCCCCCTTCCTGAATTCCCATAGCCTTGATTACTGCCATATCCACCGTAGCCGCTTACTTGACTACCGGTCTCTCCGCCGAATCCACTCTGAATATTGCCATAGCCTCCATATCCGGTCCCGTACCCACCATAGTCATCATTTCTTCCATACGTGTTGTTGTAGTTGTGTGATGGCGGGGCACCTCTGGAGGATGCTGGACCAAAGCCGTATCTACCGTAAGAGGCGGGTGGTCCATGATTTCCACTCCCATTCCCGTATCCACCGTAGTTCGAGGGAGGATAAGATGATTTGGACGACGGGTGAGGATTTCCACCTCTACCTCCTCCATACCCGCCTCTGCCTTGTAAACCGCCAGAACCATTGCCTCCACGTCCATTTGCGTATCCTCCATTATGTGAGCCACCGAAATCAGCCGAATAACCATTGGAATTATAGTTATTTGACCGTCCATGAAAAGGATCGTTGCGATTCCTATCAGGATATACTCCTCGTCCAACACGATCACTATGAAATCCTCCTCGACCTCTCGCTCGACCACCGTTCCTGGTAATTTCAAGATCATTTGCCTGAAGAACACGAGGAGGACTTCTGGCACCAGGTAAAAGAACTGAACGGTGGGGTGTGAGTTGTTTGGGGAAGTAGTACAAGACTGAAAGCGATCTATCGTTTTTGATATCACCGTATTCCTTCAAAATAGCTGTTTCGGTAAAATGCGAGAAGTATGTGGATCCAGGAACACAATCCGGATTAGGCATAACCGATCCACTGATTCCTCTACTTTCGTTGGGGCTCAAAGGAACTGCCTAAAACAGTCAATGAGGACAGTGGTCCGTGTCTCAAGCGTAGTAGTGCGAACCTCTTTTTTCTTCCTCTTCCCGTAAAGCGACTCGTAGAACGGATATACGAGATGAGATTCTCCTGCGAACATGACATTGTCTCCCCATTGGTTGCGTTGTTTTTCCTCTTCAGATAAGTTGGGATATTCAAGCGCCATAGCTTCAAGCAGTCGCTTTTCGTCGATGAAGGGCAGCAAGGCAACGCCTTGCCACGCCATACGTTTACCATTCATATCAATTTGGAAGGTTGACGGATAAAAATCGATTATAGAAGAGTCATCGTCAACCATAAATCGACGAAACACTTCTGGTATATGCTTGCGACTGAATATCACAATAAATCATGAACAAAAATTATTGATTAGTAATTTAACACACCTTGCAGCTGGAAAAACACCCATTAACTGTTCGAAGGGTTTGAAAGGTTGCCCGAGGCTGAAGCTAATAGGCATTTTCTCAACATCCAGGAAATCGACCGCGAAAGGTGCAAAATGATATGGGTAATACCATTGCCAGGAGGGTGCCTAGAAGTCTGAGATTAGTTAGAGCAGTAACAAGCAGGTACAACATACTCCTTGGTAGTAGTATCGCAATACCCAGCATAAACCTTCAACATAGCTTTGAACAATCCTAGATACAGCTGAGCAAAAGTCTCTCAAAAAGCTGTTCAATCTCACTTGTTTCTGAACTCTATGTCATTAGGCTCCACACCGAACTTCTGCCTGTAATATCGGTCTCTGTAACCAGGCTCCCACAATCTAGGGAACAGAATGAATGCTTCATCTGGGTAAGTGTCGTTTCCACTTACTTAACAGTATCCTCCTGTGTGACGGTCCCATCGGCATTCACCTTGTAGGCCAAGGGATCCACATCGGGAGGCGAGTCATCGTCGTCATTTCCCTCAATCGTAACGACATCTTCTTCAACATCCGGTGCACCAGGGCCTTCCTCGAAGGGTCGTTTTTGGTGTCCCATTACATCACTGTCGGACTCCGGACGTCGAACACGACCAAACTCATCCACTTCTATGTCATCAGTAGAAGCAGAAGTGCCATTCGTAGTGGGTGCACTATTTAAAGGGCTTGGATCCAGCGAAAATACAGGCTTGGCAGGTAGTTGGGCGGTGAAGTGTGTGGCTGTTATAGAAAGAGGTTTGGGGGGTAGTGTCGAAGTACTGGCCTTGAGAGGTTGGACGCCCGCAAGCTCAGCTTTGAGTACTTCAGCTGCACTCATGTTGGCCATGCGAATTGCTCGACGATTGGCGACAACGTCCCTGTTGGATCCAGCGAGTGCCTGGGCAGCTATTGATGCTATTTTAAGCGACTCTGGAGTTGTGGCAGCTCCCAGGCCAATTGAGTCGGCTTTGGCAGAAAAATCAGGACGAGGAGGTAAGGAAGGATGCGCGGGAACAGTGGGCCCAGATGTAAGCCCTAGAGCTGCTGAAGGGGTTACAGACCCGTTCTTGATCTGATTCTCTATTTTTCGGCGCTTAACATTCTGATCTTGGCGCTCCTCAGCTATAAAGAAACAGACTAAGTGTCAATGATTTTGTTCAAGTCAGAATGACAGATAAGCGTCAGAGAAGAAGGATGATATGGGATGTGGGTGCAACGTATGTCAGACAGACCTTCACGTCGTCGACGGAAAATGTCATCTTCTCGCTGAGCGAGGCCCTCAAGAATGATCTGTGCTCGAGCAAGAATGATGTCTCCGTGGTTTGTCAAGTAGCCACCCATTCTTGGTAGCTCTTGTTTCCATATTTTAAGAAGAGTATCAATAGCGCCTTCACGGATCTCAAGAGAAGGTAGATGGGGAAGAAAATCATTGCCGACAAAGAATATGAGCAAAACCCAATCATCGATGGCTTGTTCAAGATTGAACGGAATAGGACATGATGAAACATCGAGTTCGACCTCAAGGTACTCGCGCAGGATAGAGACATCGAGGAAAATAAAAGGCTTTTTGTCGGAAGGTTTTTTGTCTATTGGTGCTTTTGTGCCAGTACACTGAGCCGCGTAGTGTCCCTGTTGCCCACATATACGACACGCATCCGGCTTAGTATCATTTGCAAAGACATCCTCACGAAGCACCCTAAAATTGGGTTCGTGCGTAGCCAAAGAAAGCATAATAAGATCAGCGTCCTGCCAGATGGTCAGCATGATCTTCGAAGTGTAAGAATCTATACAAACCAATCCATAGATAACGTGTCGAGTGTTGGGGTCATGTCCAGGATTAGATCGTTGTCGTCGTATGAAGTCCATAATCTTGTGTTCTCCCTCTCCGGGTACGGACGCATCGGATATTAATACCTGAATCTACTCCAAATTAGTAAAATAGCTCCAAAAACCACTCAAACTGACATTCTTCCAGCTGGAATCCATATTCATTTTATGCACGACCCAGTACCGAAGAGAGGAAGCCAAGAGGTCCATGAATGGTGTGCCAGGTGTGATGGCATTCGAATCCCATGGCTGTTTTTGTTCGTCCTGCGGCACTTCCTTGCCCATAGCTAAAACATGTATCAGCAACCATAAATATACTTCGCGCAGACATACCCTCCCAAATCTTCAACGACTCTTTGCGTGCCTCCTCTTTATCCTTTGCGTCTTGTGCTGCACGGAATCGCCGAGACCGTTGTTGGTTCATCTTGGCGCGGGGAGCAACACCATCTGAATGGCCGAATGTAAGAGCTGGAAATCACAGGACATAAACCAGAGGACCCACCAATTGCCATAAACAACAGCTTGCGAGGACGAATCATATTAACTACTCGTTCGGTGTACTTGAAAACTTCCACCATCATTTCCTCCTCCGTGTCGGGAGCAGGCTATCGATCTATCAGGTTCTGTCTCATGACAACACAAACAATGGCTGACCTTGCCCTCTGGGTGAGTACACGGATGTACCTAGGGTTGTATTAGAACGATGACGGAGAACTATGTCGCACTACTAACAATACCGTTCATATCAAGGTAAAGATTGTCAAATTCCACTCCATTTGGATTGGGACTCGACATGTTGACCGGAATAAGTATTTCATTGCCGTTGTCGTCAGTGAACTTGTCTTCCTCTTCCTCTTCCACTGGGAAAACTAAGAAGAGATTTAACACTTGGGAATCATTGTGGCACATCTTTACCCACTGATCTTGGGATATTTTTTACTGAGCCATCGAAACAGCGCAGGGACACCCTGTCCATTGAATTAGTCTCAATCTGACGCAATGAAAAGAGACATACCATGGCCTGAAACAAGAATGAAAAACGATGAGACCTATGAAATACAAGAACAGCAAGAGCGTGGATACAGCAAGGAAGGAGAAGTCTCGAGACTGCAGCAACTGCGAACCCGGTGATCCTTGGCGAAGTTTGCTCGAGTTATGTCTTCCAGTCACGTGGTCTTGTTATCTATTCTCGAATGTGTTCTAACCATTGGAAATCATCTTACTTCTTGTTCCTATAGAATTTCAAAAAGATGCCTGTTCCGGCACTTGCTGGTCCGTCTACAAATGTGTTGATGTCTGCCCCTGCTCCTTCAAAGCCAACAGGACAGCCTTCACAAAAATCCATGACTAAAGCTGAAAGAAGAGAACTACAGGAGAAACAACGTGCGGAAAAGGCCGTTTTGAAGGCTCAGCAGCAACAAGGAGGTGGCGGACAACCAAAAATATCGAAGTCACCGGGTATATCTCAAAAGAAACCACAAGCTGGCGAGACACCAAAGGCCGTACCTACTACAACTACTGATGTGATAGATGATGCGACTGGCGGAAAAGCGGTCTCTCGGAGCTTGCGAATTTTCACGCATTTCGGTCTCCCAAAACCTGTCAGTCATGTCAAGGGTGATATTCATCCTGCAATCCTCCGACTTGGCTTATTATTTTCGGAATTCAAAATATGTGGAGCAAATGCTAGGTGCATAGCTACGCTCACCGCTTTCAAATCTGTGCGTTTAGCCTGTTTTCACGTAGTTTTCTACTGAACCGTTTAATCCATAGGTTATCCAAGATTATACCACACCTCCGAACCACACCCTTTCACGACACCTCATGACACACTTATCGCCACAAATCACACATCTAGTCGCCGCACGCCCTATGTCTGTAACGATGGGCAATGCAATTCGGCAGTTGAAGCTGGAGATCAGTGGTTCAGACATAGACATGGTCGAACAGGACGTATGTGACCTTTGAACTCCATTCATTTCATTGGTATGAATGATTCCTCAGGCTAAGAATGCACTTTTCCAAAAAATCGACAACTACATTCGTGATAGGATTATCATAGCAGATGAAGTCATCCAAGAGCTTGCAGGCAACAAAATCAAGGATGGGGATGTGATTCTGACTTTTGCAAGGTGGTAATGATGAGTGCGGCCTCCTGAAAATGCCTCTGACTTGTTGACTTATGGTTAGATCCTCTGTCGTTGAGAAGATTTTTCGAAGTGCTCATGAAGATGGGAAGAAGTTCTCGGTAGTTGTCATTGACTCGCCTCCACTGCTTGAAGGTATGCACTCTGTTGTATTGCCAATACGCCAGCTCACATCTTGGAAGGAAAGGCTTTAGTGCATAGACTTACTAGTGGCCCAAATCCTATTCCTTGCATCTATGCTCTTTTACCCGCCCTCCCATCGTTAATCACCGAAGTTACCACCGTCCTTCTTGGTGCCCATGCGCTTTTCTCTAACGGTGCAGTATATTCACGAGCTGGGACTGCGCTTGTCGCTATGATGGCGAGGGGTCAGGGAGTTCCTGTCATGGTTTGTTGCGAAACGCATAAATTTAGCGAGGGTGTTATGGTAGATGGTTTCGGTAAAAACGAGCTAAGTACGTACAACATTGAGTCTTCAAGAGGTTACATTCACAGGCACCTAGCACCCGTCAAGGTCACAAAATCGACTAGTCGCCCTGAGGTGGTGCCGCCATCTCAGAATTTGGAGATTCTCAACCCTCTTTATGACCTTACCCCAGCTAACTTCATAACGGTAGTGGTGACAGAAGTCGGCCTGATCCCTCCGAGTAGCATTAGTTCCATTCCTCTTGCACTTGGGAAAACTACCCTATGAATAAAATCTGAGTTACTTTATTTCTCTGAGTGTTTTTATCAAGTTGTTGCCAAGTGTGTTGGTGTCGTCTGATTTTAGGGCTCGTGCTTTCGTGTTCCTGCAATAGAAAGAGCCGTGGTTTAAGTCGTGACTGTGGTTTTATCGACTGCGACTGCTGTGACTGGAATTAGACTAATCTTACTGGGCAACATCAGCAATTTCATGAAGGCGAATTAGGAGCATAATTGTAATCATTAGGTCAAGTGAGTTAGACCATCAAAACGAGGAGTTTAAATACTGTAGTGCAATGACAGAAATATCAGGTCTTTGTCCTCGACAAGCCTGTTGTGATATCAAAGGTCCTGCTTCTCGTGGATTCCAGTTCGTTTTGTAGTTTCGCTGCGTTCTATCAAAAAATCTCGTATCCAACCAAAGGCGCGATCTGTGGCATGCTCGACCGGCTCATCGAAGAGATACGGGAGGATAGGAACAAGAGCCAGTCCGGTAAATGTAGGCCCCCATGTTTTGACTCGCGGACTCGTGGCCTTGGCGAAAAATCGTCTGGACTGAGCCACAGCGGTGTGGATGGTCAGCGCGGGGAGAGCCCTGTCATAGGTCATTAATGATAGAACCATTTCCGTGGATGAGGTTTACATGGATGCAATGGACTGGAAGGTCGCTCGTTGTGCCGCACTTAAAGCCAACCGAGAGGGTTCCGAGAAACAAGCAGCCTCTATAGTGCTTGGCCCTTGCCTATAGGCTTTGTAAGTTTCGTAGCCAACATCCCTTTGTGACAAGTGAAATGGTATAGATTTATCACGCGTTGTTAACATGGAACACGCACCCTGAGAGATAGAGCCAGGAGACACCATATGCAGTAGTAACAACCCACGGGGGCACGACAGGGCGAAAAGCTTCGCCGACGTCACTGGTCTACTGAAGGAGAACAATTTAGGCAACCAACGTTGGTTCTTCACAGCCAATACCACGCACATAAGCGATATATCGAGTACTAGCCCGGAGTGCGGTCCTCAGGCGAGAACCATAGGCCATGTAACGAACATCAGAGTCGACACTATCGGTGTTCTGGTCTGCAAGGATATCAACTTTGCCCTTGAAAGACTTTTCGGAGGCAGCCATTGTGGAAAGATGCTCCGGAGGAGAATTAAAAATAGCCACCAAACAAGTCATCCACGGCGTCACGTGTACTGCCCAACTCATCGTTGGCTGTCTGACCGTAACGTCGCCCACGACACACACCTTGTCAACCTCGACCCTTCAGCACACCATCTAACATGGATACACTTTCTCACAGTGTCTCTCCCCGTCCAGATGCACCCATCTGCAGTCAATCTCCTCCTTCACAAGACAAGATTTCTGCTTACTATTCCCTTGTCTTCCCCGGCTGGACTTTTTACATTCAAATGCTTTCAATAACAATCGGTCGACGTTGTGCGCCGAACACAAACACCCCCACTACGTCCACTGCGGAACAAATCCAAGTTGATGTTGATCTTGGGAATCTGAAGAGTGTGTCTCGCCTGCATGCGAAAATAGAATACGATCAAGACGAGGATCGTTTCGTTCTGGTCGTCATTGGCAGGAATGGCGCCTGGGTAGATGGTGTATGGTGTGGCGCTGGTAGTCGTGCAACACTAAGTGAAAGGTCTGTTCACGTCAAGATCATTCGAGAATCGGGTGCTTACCGAATTGCCATTTCGTGCTATTCGCAGGTCGCACATTCAGATAGCATCTCGGACGTTTAATTTTGTTCTTCCTCCCCCTTCTCCTCCTGAAGATACCCCTTCTCCCAGTTCTCAGTCATCCGCCAATCGCGCACGTTCGCCTTCTGTGGATATCACGTCTATATCGCCACCTTCTTCACAACCCCCGAATTCTCCTCCTCCGCGGAAAGCCAAGCTCCCACCACTTTCTCCAGAACCTCAGATTGACATCTTACCTGACCCTGAACCCGTCAAGCAACTACAACTGCCCAATTCAAATTCAATAGGGAAAAGCAAGGGTGCCAACTCGAAGAGGCGCAAGAAAGGAGATGAGCCCCCAGTATTGGAACGCCCCGAGATCATGCCACCCAAACCGCCCTTCACCTATGCGCAATTGATTTACCGAGCTATCAAAGCTACTGATGGCAAGGCGACTCTGCAGGAGATCTGTAATTGGATTATGACAACTTATGACTACTATAAATACGCTGATGGTGCATGGATGGTTCGTAAATTGCTATTCTCCTCTAAATATGTCGTTGAGTAATCTTCATAGAGTTCTGTGCGGCATAATCTGTCTTCTGGCCGTGCTTTCCTAAAGATGGAGCGTTGCGGCGGAGACAGAGGTAAAGGCTTTTTCTGGTCAATTGACCACAAGTATGCCCAAACTCTTGAGGATCAAGAAGCTAAAGCTTTGCAGAACGCCGCACAGGGTGCTGGAGTAAAAGATGGACTGAGTAAGCCCGGGAAACGCAGGGACAAACATATGCCTTTGGATCCGCCGCTAAAACGTAGCATTAAGGGAGAACCCAAAGGCCCCCTGCCACCTCCTCTCACGTCGACTCCACTTTTATCGAGAGCAATGTCTGTTAATACACCACAAGTATCTACTTCGGTACTGGCCCCTAACCAGGCAGCGACAGGAGTTTTTGTGTACAACGTTCAGGGTCCTTCCCAGTCATCATCATCATCTACCCCACATGCTACGACTGTATCATCCTCAAACCCTTATGCTACACTAGCACGATCCAATTGGCCCTTGTATCCCTCTGCAGCCGCAAACGTAGCAACCTCAGTCTCCATTCCATCTCCCGCCGTAACTTCTCTTGCCACCACTACCCTTCAAGCTACATCTACCCCAACTATCTCTGCCAATGCCTCTACACCACCGGCCACCGATCGACCTACACTTCCTCCCATCAACACAAGTCTTGTGCCTGATGTCTCTATCCCAATTGTTCTGGGTCCAATACCCGTTACACATCCTGATCATGTACCTGGTCAACCCAATAATTCAGCCAAGCCGGGTTACATGATTTTGCACGAGCGGAAACTCATTCTTGACCCAGATGTATTTTCTAGCATTACTCAGGATATGTTGAAGCAGCTGGAGAAGATAGGTGCCATGGCTGCTGTTCAAGTTTTGACAGGGCATATGGTTAGAGCGTTGAAGGAGCGTCGGGCGAAGAACAAGAACAAAGATAAAAGTGCAAAGAAGGCCTCAAAAGCTGCAAAGAAGGCTGCCGCCGCTGCAGCATCAGCAACCCTCCCAGTATTGCATGCTGCTTCAAGCTCGACTAATGCCGCTGCTTCTCCATTGTTGGTTCCTGTCCCCCAGACTGTAGAAGACACTGTGTCTTCGGCAGATCCTGGTTCACCAGTCATAGTGATTGATGATCCCGAAGACGAGGCACCGGCCACGAAGCGCAGGAAGCTGAACGATGGTGGTATGCATACCACTGAGATGATACCAATGATGGCATGATTTTTTTGCCTTTCTCTCTGCAGCGGCACCAACATTTACACGTGCATCTAACAATCCTTTTTCCTATCGTTGAGATGTTCGCCCTTATTTCGTCCTACCTTTCTGCATTCTCGGTTGGATTGTTTTTCAGTCTCGATTATTGTACCTAGTATATTTTTTTGCTGTGAGTTGAGATCCCATCTTTACCTTTACACATGTGGTTACTGTATGCCACACTTTACTAGCTTGTCGCTTGTTATCGTCGCACGTTTGTCTGTTTTGAGATAATCTTAGAAAGTTGAAAAGCTAAACAGAATACAAAAAGAATACAGGAGTGTAAAAATAACTTTGATTGACACATTCGACCGTAATATATGCAGCTTTACTTTGTAGGTTTCTGCGGATCTACTGATTGATCAGGCTTGTGGACATGAGCTTGCCTTTCCCTTGTCTCACGGATCACCACGGTTGTCTACGAGGAGTCTACGACTACCTCTCACAATTTGGCATTGGCCAGCGCTCGCAGTTTCAGTCCTGAATTTCCCGAGAACCAGTTGTGACTTCTTCTCTCACAATGTCTTGCCATCACGCATGTGCTAATCTCATTGTACGTGCGAGTTTCAGTGAAAACATTTATTTTAACGTCGGACTATGTATCGGACCAACCGCACTCTCGAGAACCTAACCTCGAACGTGTGATACAGACATGATTCTGGCATTTGACCCGTGCTGGCGCCTATTTATTTAGGCACAATTCATCTGCCGAGTGGGTAGGTTGTAGTTTTTTCGTAGGAACCTGTTGGTGCGAGACTCGAGAATGCAGAGACTTTACTCTGTCATTAGCGAGTTAGCTTCTCCTGGACCTGATTGTTGAGCCATAGTCGGGCCATAGTCGAGCTATAGTTGAAACTGCAGTTGTGGCCCCCTGGAACTCTGACGGGATTCTGCGCTTTTCTCCTTTTGGCAGTCTCACCTTTGTTATGTTACCGACCTGTCACTCGAAGCAGAAATGAAGCAGAAATATCCTCCGGCACCCGGTACAACACACGAAGATTAGATAGAGCGGAGTTAGGTCTGACGTTATGAAGTGTTATTTGTGGTATCATATCATACCTGCGGTCATTCCGGTTACCCACCATTCCGTCCGTCACATGTCGTCACTCGAGCGTCACTCAAGCTATCTTTCAAATCTCGGCTACTTATCGTCCCGACTTCGGAGGCAAGTTGTCGAAAAATCGCCGTTGAATTTTTTCATCACCTATTTACCTCACAGGCTGAAGTTGCAACAATCGAGTAAGGAATATTCAATAAGGAATATCAGTAGGATTCTACAGGATGAAGACCCTCTTTCGGATCATAACCTCCACTTTGGCAGTTACGGCAAAGTGTGACGACATTCTTGATTCTCGACTTCTTAATTTAAGTTCTAAGCTGGATGTATCCGGACTTAGATTAGCACAAGCCATGATTAGCCAATCTGACCTAGAGGATAGAATGGCGGTCAGGGATGGCTTCGTAGTATGTACTGCACTACACTGCACTGCGGTCGATCGGGTCGACGAGAACAAAGAAGTATCCTTATGTTGAGTTATATCACCGTATTTGGAAGGTGAAAATAAACGAAAGAGTAAGGAAAGAGTAAGGGGAATATGTGACCTACTTAACTTCTTAATTATACTGGAGAACCTTGATGATGAGAAAGTAACATGGTAGAGCACTTGCGATGAGGCCATTACATAGCTCAAGCCCAAAAAGGGAGACAGACCGCAACACTCGAGTAGAAACAGACATTACATTCCTCTGGAGGCTTTCATCAGCTCGTACAATCACCAATCACCTTGTTGTATCACAAATCCATGAACTGAGCTTCGATCGAATAGAGTATACAGTGAGACCAAAAGCAACCGAATAGCGACCGGGTTCTCTGGGGACCGAAATAGAGGTTCTCTAAGACGATTGGCGTCTTTACGACATCAAGACACGAGGGAATTTGTTAGGGTCTTCCTCCTTGGAGAGGAAGCAAGACAAACGTGCGTAAGGGAGCACCCAACTACCATAGAGCTGCATCTTCGAAGTCACAGATAGGCAGATTTGTGAAGAGCATCGAGGGATAGAAATTGCAAGTCAAGAAGGATGTTCAAGGCATGATAGAAGGTCAGGCCAGAGGGAGGCTGAACAATAGCCTTTAGGAATTATGGAGTGCTCCGGGTCTTGTGCACGTGCTTGGCGGAATTTTCGGTTTATGCTTTTGATACTACACTTGCATATTTACCTGCGACCCTTACCTTCTAATCCCTCTTCTGTTCCCTCCCTAGTCTACTTAGTTTTCGCCAATCACCCGGCCCAGGCTTTCCTTCTCCTCCTGCTGAAATCTTTTCCATTTTCTTTTCCCGGCATTACCAGTCAGACTCAATCGCCACCTGTCAATTGTCACGGCTCTTTTCCCCAATCTGTTTCTGCCACCTTGCCTATGGGTTCATTAAATGTTGCCCAGAGCAAGCATATCGCCTTTCCTCTTTCACCACCGAGTTCTGGCACCGTAACTGCTGTCTCTTCTCCTTGCCTTCCCAACATTTCAACCCACCAACCAGATTCTATAAACCAGCACTTCACATTTCCTTCGACACGTTTGAATGCGAACGCACATCCGTCTCGTAAGAAACCACAGAAACCGTCTGTCGTTCCAGATGTTTCAAATTCTAGAGACTCAAGTGTTGGCTTTATCTCCATCCACAGTGAGAAGCAGAAGTCTTCTGCGCACTCCTTGACTCTTGCATCCGACTCCTCCTCACTCTCCATCATGACTCCAGTTCTCTCCCCGGCGGCGCATTGTCAAACGGGTTCATTTTCATCCTCTTCCACTAACTCCTCTTCTTCGATCCCCCTTATGCGTGAAACTCCACACACGCCAAACACAGGGATGGGCCGTAAGGTAGCTGCCAAACTGCAGCTATTCAGGGAGTCTGTTGGCCCTTCTGAAGATCTGATAGCAAGTGAATCTTCTCGCTCTCAGTCTTCTGGCCGCCATAAGGCAGCATCCTCAAAGATTGGTGACGATGAAGAGATAACGGAAGTTCAGTTTAAGTTGGTGAAGCGCTCGGAATGGCCTGGGCGTGAAACCGCTGTCATCAAACAAGAAAGGGGTATGACAGCATCGGATCATGCAAAGGACGGTATTCTGGGTGCACACAGCGGGCGGTCGCAGGATCGCAACCAATATCAAGAGGGTGTTTCGCAAGAACACAATCCATGGAGAAGAGGGTTTGTTGAGAGTTCTAGCACAAAGAGGGGAAGACGACGTGATCGGACTTTGCCAGAGACGGATAAAAGAGGGGATGATCACATATTCCCAAGTCGTGGTGAATCCCAACTTCCTCATCCAAGTCCTTCTACATTTCTTCCATCTCCGTCCCTTTCACGATCTCGCCGTCAATCGTCGATATCTTCTCAACATAGTCAACATACTGGCCCGACCAGTATCCGTTCTCGTCGCTCTACCTCGTCTCAGCGTTTCTCGGTCCCTTTAGAGGTTTTCCCCGCCTTACCACTACCAGAGAGCCGGAATGGCTCTCGTTCGAGCAGCCTTTCTGCCCCTATCTCACCTGTAGAATCCACCTCTTCATGGTTGACTGATGGCGATTCAACTTGGGAAACTGCCTCTATCATAACTTCGACCTCGACGACACCATCAGCTGGTACACAGCGAGGAGGTCGAACTCTACCGTCAGTGCCTTTGCATAGCACATCGGAAGATGCTGGTTTCCGCTCGCCCCGTACTTCGCTTGCATTTGGTGAAAGTGATACCGACCATTTTCTCCGCTTCGATGTTTCGCAAAAATCTCTACCCCACATTCCTCTTCAGCCTTTTCAAAATCAGGTTGGAGGCCATACCTCCATATATAAGTTCACGAAACAAGCGATTTGCAAGGTGTGTATACCATATTAATATCTTTCCTCGCGATACACTTAACCGAGATCTTCACCAATCAGCCGCTCGTGTCTCGTGAGAATTTAGTTTATGAAGCTGTAGAAAGGGAAGCGCCGCCTCTGTTGGGTTTCATTCCACGTTACCTTGGAGTCATGCTGGTTAGTTATCGACGTGTATCCAAAAATCCTCCTGCCTTGGATGTCACGCACAAACCCATTGCCCCACTCGATTCCGCAAAGGATAGTCAAACGACTCTACGAGGCCCATCTTCGTTCTCCAGCTCCAAGCAGTATTCGAGAGTATATGAAAATGGTCTCTCCAATGAGGTAGATTCTGAAGTGGCAGAGTTACCAGAAGTCATCCTTGATCGAAATCACCATATTCTACCAGGGTGGTTACTCGAAGGCAACCGACGCAGGTCGTCATCACACACTCATACCAATGGAACCCCTGTCAGTACTCAACGTCAACTAGACAAAATTCATCTCAGTACCTCACCCACTCCTGACCTTGCCGGGCCCCCGATTCCACGGCCACCTCGCCTGAAACAGACCTTTTTCGGACAATCTTCCTCCTTGGACTCTCAGGAAATGGACTCACCTACTCCCGTTAACTCTCCGAGCCAGAGCCAGCGCATATACTCTAATTATCTGGCAGAGCGATGCTCTTCAGTTCCCCATGGGTCTACTTCCGACGATGATGGTGATCGGTCTCGCCCTCATTTGAGATCATTTCATTCCGAAAGGGGATTTTGTGGCTCGCCCTGGGGAACCGGTTCCACTATGGTCAATACCAAATTGAAAGATTATGTTTTTCGGAATGCTGTGCATAATGCTAAAAAGAAGTTTAAGAGACTCGCAGGAAATTTTCGAACGGAGGATGAGGGAGAATCTGAGTATAGTGGTTCACAGAGACGTCCAAGGAAGCCTTTATCCAGAGCAACAAAATCCCATTCCGACGATTGTCATATTCCTGTTCGTCGTGTACAAAGCGAGGCTCTACTTGCGCAATCAGATCATTTATATGCTAAGAGATGCAATCGAAACAGCGATGGTGGCGCTAGTAGTGGTGTATTTGAGATGGATCTTGATTTGGGACACGGGGGGATCGATCCTGTTGATTCCTGGAAAGGTGCTCAAGTGTCCCCATTGCTCAACAATAGACGTCGTAGCCGTTCACGTTCGCTTGATGTTGCAGCGATGCACAGAAATCCCCCCCACCCACCATCTATCCGTCACTCGCCTATCCCTGAGAACAGCGAGTCGGACCCTTCCTTTACGAAACCGACCTATTTTATTCTTATGGAAGATCTCACTCGACATCTCAAGCATCCTTGCGTGATGGATCTAAAGATGGGAACCCGACAGTATGGCATGGACGCAACAAGCTCCAAGAAGAAGAGTCAGAGGAAAAAATGTGACAGGACTACCAGTCGTACTCTCGGAGTACGCGTGTGCGGGATGCAGGTAAACTCAAATAACATTTAGTACCGTCCTCTTTCTGACCTTGTTCGGCAGGTGTGGAATGTGGAGACCCAGTCATATTCGATCCAAAACAAGTACAGCGGACGAGAAGTTCGCCCAGAAGAATTTGATTCTGTGGTTGCGTCGTTTTTGTCAAATGGTGAGGGCTTGTTGGTGCACCAGATACCAATGCTTCTACAAAAACTGTATGCATTGGCTCGTATTGTCAACCGATTGAAAGGGTACCGCTTTTACGGATGTAGTCTTCTGTTTATCTACGATGGCGATCGCGATTCCCAGGAAAATTTCCGATCTTGGGCTCTCGAACATCCATCAGCGAAAAGCAAACGCGGTGAATCATTCGAACGTCGCTCACTCCGACATGACACAAATAAGGCCACGTTGCGGCGTTCCCACAGTGAAGATCTAGTGGCAGGATCAGTCACAAAGAGATCTCACGGAAAGCGGAGGCGCGGAGAAGTCAACGTGCGAATTGTTGACTTCGCGCATACAACAACTGGTAGAGACTGGCTGCCATATCCTGCAGAATCACCATCCACTCGTTCACTGGATGCTTCCAAAGGTTACCAGGCGGAATATGATTCCGAGACTGGGTATCTCTACGCACGATTTCCTCCGCACTACCCGGATCAGCCAGACCGAGGATTCCTTCTTGGGCTATGGAATATCACTGTATCACTAGGGCGTATATGGAATGGGGAACGCAGACGCAGAGTGAAGGCCGCTCGGGACAATCCTTCTGCAGGAATAAACCAGCTTACACCATTGTCCACCGAGGGGAAGGAGATTTTCGATGAGATTTTTGGAGACAGTGATGATGGTATGGTTTCATCATGAGGAATATAAATTCCATTCTATCCACGTTCTATTCTATTCATGTCCCTTCTGTTATTGTATTCGTTGTGTTATTCCTTTCAATTAATATGCTACAGACAGATTGCCATAGCAATCTTTTCCTTTGTACAGGCACATTCGTACTTCGTATCTTCTCCTCTGTATTTCCAGATGTATTGCCAGGTAAATACTTGAAGTACCCAAGTAGAAGTATATCCATTTTGTTATTCGTCGAAAGCATATTTTGGTCTTTGGTCTTATTTGGCAGAGTGGGATCAATTTGTTTCTTGTTTTCGTCCGTCACATTTGTCCGTCGTCACTTACGTGCATATGGACACGGAACTGAAATGTAATCATCTAACATGCCGAAGGGGACTCACTGATAAGGCTGTTGTTGTAAGCCTGTTTTGTGCCTCCTATATGGTCGAACAGACTCACAACTCGCGAAGACTACTTGTGCGTTGGACAAATTCACTAGAAGTCAAAATACGGGCTGAAATGGATGTTGGTGTTTAGGCTCGCATATATTCTGCAGTATGTCGAGTTTCTTGGGCAATAAACGAACATTGTGCTTTAATTTCCTTTAGTCGACTGTGCTAATGAGTTATTTACGGCCGCACGACTCTGTCCTGGTGAATTTGGCTGTTTCGAGATTTTTCCGTTGACGTTGAACACTGCCTAGCCTGTGAAACTGGCCTTACCGAGCCGTGGGTGTTTTGATACTTCCTTCGGCACTGGATTGCGCCCCTGACGACGTCCCTTTGTCCTTCATCCATCTCAGGGATGACGTTGTTGTGAGCGTCATTCATTGAACCTGGTATAACACATCCAAGACTCGAGAAACATAGGTCTGTTCTCTTCAACCAACCAATGACTACAAAACGGTACGAGAGGCTTGGTGCATATACACAGAAATTATCACTTATTTGATTCATCCCAGTCTGTCCTTTCTGGTCTAGCCCCGTCAATCATTCTTGAGATCTGCAGTCGGTATGATCCCTACCATTTTGTCCCTAAATGTATTACACCCGATGATTAGTGCAATTTCGTTCTGGCAATATCAAATTCACCAAGAAAAGTTGCAGCTTTGACACCGTGAATCATGATCATATTCCCATTAACCGTTACATTACCCAACAGCTCTTTTCAACAAGCTGTTATCAGGAGCATCAATGACAAAAATGCACAGCTACAGAAACAACTTGAGAACGTCGTTAGGGAAGGTAGGGTGTCTCCTTTCGACTTTCTTGCTGGTACTGGTATCGATATCTCTTGTTAGCCAATGGGGAGATCAATCTCTTGAACAATAAGGCCACTCGTGAGCAATTCGATCCCAATATTCAGATGTGATCAAGCAAAAGGTCCAACAGAGTTCGAGAGAGACCTCGAGATTGAGCGACGAAAGGTCCGGGACCTCCAGGATGCATCTCGGGAACGAGACAAGGAATATCAAAAGCTCAAGGTACGCAATTATGGTTATGTATAGCCTGAACAACCTGTTTAGTACATTCTTGCTTCAGATACAACACGATAAACTCAGACGCAAGGCTTTGCTGGGACCTGCCAACACTGAAACTGGTGTTGTACCCCAGTCAAGGACTCCAGAGAATCATCAACAAAGGATGCGTCACAATGGTGGTGCTAGTGGGGTACCTACCAACAACGACATGGCCGTAGTTGGACTGGAAGGATCTGGTGTATGGCCTGAGCCTCTGAGTTCCAAACCGTCAAACAAAGATCCAACTAAAACTTGATTACATCTACCAGATTCAAAGAACTCCTCTTATTCCAAGGGCTCAAAGTCATGCGTTCATGCCTGGACATGTCGCTCAACAAGGGTCTGGGTGGATGAAACCACTGCCAAGACAACTGGGCAGCAATCATCGACAGCCTTTTTCAGCGGCGTCGATGCCTACATCAGACCATTCTTATCGATCTGCGACTGGCTCTGAGCGTTCAGATAGCGGCAATGAAGTGGAACGATTGCTATTAGGTTCGTCGTCAAGAATAACCGCAGGCTGGGGATCTGCAGCTGCTCGAAGCAGACCTGGTAAGTCTATTGTAGTGGATCAAATGGCTTACAGGGTTCAGTCGAGTCTCTGGTCAGCCTTCGCTCCTCCTGTTGCCAAACGAACTTCGAAAGGATTCCGTCCCGCTGTTCCCAACTCATGATCGTAAATCGTAGGATTGCATTATACCATACAATGTTTCGCTAGCCTTCAGTATGGGTGGGTACAGTAAATTGTATATGTATAAAGTAAGTAAAAGGTCTAAACAAATATGCCACAATGAAAATCGATCTAAATTCAACACACACAACACACACGACTGAATGCAAATGAAATAAAATGAAGCATATAGAGTTTGGAAACCACCGTTCAAGCATCCTACAAACCCAACTAGCTGAATCAAATCAATCCACCTTCAACGTTCCGTTCTTCTCATCTTCAAGGTATTGCCCAATAGCCAGTATATCTTGTCCGGCTCTCCTCAAGTACCCAGACAGAATATTCCGATCAGCATGTGGCAGTAAATCTGCAAGTTTATCGACCTGGCAGAGGAACTCTGGTTCTAGTTGTGGATCATACACTGCCTGTTGCTGCTGTTCCTGTTGCTGGCTGTACCTGACAGTCGTTGGGATATAAGACTGGGAATGGTGGTGTCGATGTGTGAGCTGAGATGAATCTGTCATATAACTAGCCATTACAAGCGGATTGGCATAGGGGTGTGGATGAGATGCGAAGTTGTACATGTTTGATCCCGACGTCGGACCAGAGCTGATAGGAGCCACTACAACCCTCCCGTCAGAGGTCAAATCCGTACTGTTCAGTTGTAATTCCCAAAGTGAAGGTCGACGCTCGATCATCCCTCCACTATCCTTCCCTCCCACATCTACACCCACACTACCATTCAATCCACTACCAAGGCCCCCACCATATCCATTAAAAGGTGAACCAATAGAAGGAATAAAAGTTTTCGACCTTTGCATTCTGTTGTTATGGCTCATCAGAGCACGAGGTCCTCCTGGGACGACACTAGGCGGAGAAGCAGTGTTCATCTGCAGCCCTCCACCAATAGGTGACTTTGGACTAGTCAAAGTCGAGAACCTCGTACCACCACCATTTAATCCAGACGTCGATTTAGTCAAAAGACGACGACCACTCGTTAAAGATGATGATCCACCTGAAGGGGAAGACGGAGACAGTGAAGAAGATATCAAATTAGAAAGTCCCAAACCAAGGGTTGGTCGTTTTGCGGAAGAAAGAGATGCCTTCCGACCAAGAGTGGCGAAAAATCCCCCCGTGGAAGAAGAGGTCGATGATAAAGACGTTAAGGTAGAATGTTTAATGGAGGTGGAGATGGGTGAGAGAGGTATTGTTACTGAGTTGGAGGAAGTGGAAGAATTTGTGAGTATGCTCGCTGGGGGATGGGTATGAGCGCTTCCTCCGCCCAACGAAGGTAATGTTGAATTAGAGCCTGAAGAACGAAGGGGCGCGGGTGCAGTCATCAATGTTGCATTCGAGGTCGATGGAGAAACAACGGATGCAGCGTTTGACGCAGCTGCGCGCTGAGCAGTTGCCAGTGAGGGGTATGGGAGGGGAGGGACATCTTCGCGATAAACGCCGTCGTCATCATAAGAGGAGGAAAGAAGATCCGTAGCCGTCGTAGCATCCGGTCGCGTGGGGAATGTTGCGTCAGAGATGACCGACGAACGGGATGTCTGTCGCGGTTGTGGTGTAAATGAAACACTCGTTGGAGATCGCGCATCCGGGAATTTCTTACTCGGACCACCCGCCCCTGGATTAGAGCTGGGACCTATATGAGTAAGACGATCATCAGATGGACCTCTGGGAACCCACAGAATTACGCACTACGGAACTTCATCTCTACGACCCATTCTGTCAGTCCACAATCATACATATACAACTCATTGATCTTCTGTGCATATATGGCACACTTCTCACCCGAACTCAACTTCTTCCCATTTGTAGCGTGGATTTCGTTACAAAACATTGCCGACGGCCACTGTACCACGGTCTTTTGCCTCTTCCTCATAGTGGATTTCATGACACCATGACCATCAACCGAAGCACTGTAACCAGTTACGCCACCATGTGCGTTGGGCAGAGCATATCCAAGTGCAGTCGTAGCACGTCTGGGGATGGATGCGACTTGAGGCGTCTTCATGCTGCTGGTATTCGAACCACGTCCGGATGCGCTTCCATTCGCACTAACATTCGTACTTCCACTATGACTAGCCGTTGTAGAGATGGATGTTGCTCCGTTCAAAGGTATCAAGCTGGTGCTCCCAGTAGAAAGTCGCTTACTGATGACCGATGATCGTCTTGATCCACCTGACGATATTGACGGTGTGCGGGGTAACGATCTCGAAGAGAATCGCTTCAATCCTGTCGTCAAGCTGTTTCTGAAACTCTTCGGAGGGGGGCTGGGCGCTTCATTCCGAGCTCCTGAAAATTCTCTATCAGCACCAGTGCCTTTCGACATACACAGCATTTCAAAAAAAAAAAAAGAAATTTCAAACTCACCACTGGACAACAGTGGTATTGATCTATCGTCACGATTTGATGGTGACGATGCTCGACTGATTGCTACCCAATACTCATCTGAGTCATCATTGCTATTGCCCATGGTAACAACTGATCCATATTCGCGACGGTGTCGGAGCTGAAGAGGGACAACGTCGTCACTCCCTTTTGGGGAATCTGATGCGGTGGGTTCCTCGAGGGTGGGCGACGGTATGAGTGATGATTTGGATCTGGTCGTGGCTTTGACAACTTGCTCTTCGTCATCCTTCACTTGTCCCCCCGTAGCGGGAATAACATTCGTAGCCGAGTTGGTGAACAGTGTGTCATCCTTCTCCGGTTGACTTTCACTGTCAAGCGAGCCGACATCATATGTTGAGGGCGCTTTCTCACCCTCGTGTTGACGCACAGTTGTGACATTTTGTAGCACAGAGTGCGAGGATGACATGCTGGAGAGGGAGGAGCTTGGGATTGTCGAGCTTGATAACCCGCAGCAGAGGAACAGTAGAAAAAAGATAATATCAGCCAATCATGATTGGATTTTAATACAAGATGCAACAAGGGTCACAAACCTTACGATACCCGTACGCGTAAGAGCATTCGGGCTTGGTGATTTTGTATCTTTCAACAAGGATTCTCCGGACTTTGTTCGGGTCCTGGATGCAAGGGCAGCCGAGACAGATGATGGGAGTTGCAGAGCTTGCTTCACAGCCTCGATATCTTTGGATCTAGCAGGATTGCGAAGAGGCAGAGGGGAATTTAACCTTGGAGGTCGAGGAGGGGGCGGGATTATAGGTGTAGTGGAGTGGCCATCGAAGCCTGGGAGGCGAGGAGGGGGCGGTAGAGGGCCAGCAGTTGAGTGAACTCCAGGCTCATAGTTCACGTAAGAAAGAGCCGAATCTGTCGCTGGCAGGGCGAGAGTTGGGGGCGAGGAAGCTTTAGGCTGTGCAACGAGTCTAATGTCTCCCGACACGGCATCAGCGTCTATAGTACTCTCGAGTCCCACGGCAATAGGTAGGACCACAGGAACATCGGCGCATTTTTTCTCCCGTGTTTCAGGTGCCAGTTGCGGAGATAGAGAAGGCGCAGGACTTTTTTTCGGGAGAGAAGAGTGAGTAGGTAAGGGTTCCTGGGTTTTTGCCCGTTTCATGATTTTGAGGCCGCGTACAGAGTTAGACGCGGCAGGAGACGAAGGATCCTGAAGGGGTTGATAAGATTCGGGGGAAGGAGCGGAAGATTTTGGCTGTTGAAAGATGGGAGGATGGAAGGATGTGTTATTGTTGTCTGATGCATACATATCAGGAAGACTTTTGTCAAGGTTTGTGTCGTGTTTAGCACGGGAGACCAGCCGAGTGGTGCCGACAATGCCTATATCGCGTAATGGAAATTTGGTACGGGGAAGAGACTCGGAGGTGGATCGTTGGTGGTGGGAAGCGATGGAAAGGTTCTGGTTAGTCTGGCAATGGGTTCTAGAAGCAGAGAGAGGTGCGGTGGACGGAGGAGTGAACAGGATAAAGGACGAGTTGGAAGGAGCGACTACGGCAAGACCAGAATGGAGACCGCGTCGCGAGCGCAACGTATAGCAACCGTCGTCTGCCATGCCGGGCAACGTACAGCAGCCATCGTCCGCCATCCCAGGCAATGCATCGTTCTCTTCCTCTGGCGAATCCATCTCGACAATTGCGACCTGTCTGCGGTTTGCATTGCGTGTGACCTGGGATGATTCATTAGAGTCCTCGCAGGAGGAAGAGGAAAGTCTCGCGAGCTGGTAGCAGTGGCCTTGGGCAGCTCGAGGCGAATGGTAGTAGGCAAGGAGATCCCTGTCGCTGGGGGGGCCTGAGAGACGCCTGAGGAGCCGATTCATGGGAATTTGTGCAGACTTACTGGAAGTTTGTATAGACTTTTTATCCATGGGAGATTGGTGCAGAGAACACAGCTCCCACGGCCGTCCACTAATGTCATCGGTGTCCACTCGCTGATCCTGATCCTGCAACGGATCAATTCTACATTTTCATTTCCTGCCATCATGACGTCCCACCAGTACGAGGTTGCTCTCTTTGCCGAGTTCTTCTCCAAGGACCTCCAGCCCATTCTCAACCGCATCACTCTCCACTGCGAGTCCGCAGAACCCATGCACTCCAGAGAAGTCGTCTTCGAGCCGCTCGATGCTCACAGGCAACGCGATCAAGCCCAGGAGCCGACCCTGCTACGCGCCCGGAAGGAATTCATCGTCAATGGCAAAAATGTCGACGCCCCTTGGTGCGGTGCCCTCGTCCATGCTACTCTGAGACTAATTAACCCTTCCCGCCCCAGGTACCTGTACTCCTACCTGAAGCCAGAGTCCGTGCGTGTGCACCCAGAAGCCACCGTCAGGCCGTGGGCAACGGTACAAGTTGAAGGTGATGCCATAGGCTTCGCCGCTGCCTTGGGCTATTCGTGTGTTCTTCTTCTTCGCTCAATTCTCTGTATTAGCCTAACAAGATCGTTTCTACAGTAGACGTTCTCAGATCTACAAACGTGGTTACTGTTTCCGTAAAGGCTCTTTGATCATCCTCATGTTTCAGCAGGAACAGGTGTGCACCCATGACAACACCAGTCAACGTCAGCCCTGATCCCTTTCCCATCCCAGGTCGATCCAAAGACCCAGCAACCCATCCCAGCTCACGCAGACACTCTCTGGGAAGTGGAAGTCAAGACGGCGGAACCCATACGCAACACTCCAGAGACGCCCCTGAGTGCAGCAATCGAGCAAGTCCTTGAGATCCAGCTCCTGATGAAGGGTCTACTTGACCTTCGTAGACAAGATGTCTGATTGCATCCATCCTCGTCAAAAATCGTGCAAGGTTACTTGACCTTGCCTTCTTGAATCATCGCTATCGTCGTCTGACTCCTCCATCCATTTCCCTTCTCTCTTCACCTGCTCCATCAGTTCGAGGATAACGGCTGGATCAGCATCGAGATCAATGTCTCCATCCGCATCTGCATCGGTCCATTCGTCCTCGTTAAGCACAATGTCTTCATCTACAATATCGTCCACTTCTATATCGCTCTCGACGTATCCCACTAGCTTGGTACTCGCACTTTCCTCAGCATGTCCTTTCTCTATTTCGTCGTCATCGCTTCCATAATCTCCCACCAATCCCACAATAGCTTTCTTACCCTCCTCCGAGTTCAACTTTCTCCTCTTGCGCTGTGGTTCCTCTTTGCCGCCAGCATATCGAACTCCCCCGGTCTTTTTGTCAACAATGACGCCCTTGAACTCTTCCCATACTTCAATCAATGGAAATTCCACGAACTGCGTTCCGCGGAGAGATTTTGCCAAAGGCTCATCAGGATCAAGGGAATAGTATAATTTGGGTCTCACGCATTCAGGGGATTGTTTTTGTGTTGATGTAGATGCGGATAGGAAAGCGGCAGAACGTGCAACAAGGGATGGGTCGGAGGGAGCCGTCATGACGAAGGTTGGAATTGTAAAGTTTTCTGGATCTTCGGGAGGTGGGATGACGAGTGAAGATATCCATGATGGGAAGGAATGGGGTGGAGCGTCAGTGAGGACAGTGGATTCAGAATTTGATTTTTTATGCATCCGCTCCTGGATCTGTTTTTGTACGAGGCTGAGCAGGGGCATGGAGATTTTGTTACGATGCGTCAGAAGAAGAAATGATTTGACTTCACCCGACGACAGTGCAAACTGTGCTTCAGCAGGTGGATGGAATTTGAACTGAATTGTCAGCAAAGCTGTCTGATTCCTGTCAAAATTAATTCGCACAAGTCCCTCCATCTGGACGTTACAAGTCACGTACTTTTGATCCCAAACAGATTGATTCAACATTCTCCTCTCCATCCCACTGGGCAATAACTCCAACTCAATCTCTCTCACCTCCAAAAGCATTTTCAATACCTCCCTCTTCCTCTTACCTCCTCTCCCCTTCCCATTCCTACCCATCACTCCTCCTCCTCTCCCTCTTCCACTCCTATCTCGACCTACCACCACCGCTCCATTCTTATTTCCTCTTACACTCATATCAAACCCTCCTTTCACAATCTCCCTTCCCCATTCCCCGACCCTCCTCCCAACGTCTTCTAAGAAACAATAATCATCCATCATGCTCCCCCATCCATACTTATTCATTGGAACATAGGCTGCTTTATCTCGTATCCCTGTACATGACGTGGAAGATTTATGTGTTCTTGAACAGGAAACCGAGCAGGTTTGGATATGACACCGAGGACAGGTATATTTAGACGGGTTGGGACAGTGTACGCATTGAGTTTTTGTTTTTGAGGATGGTGGTGAGGGTAGTGAGCAGATGGGCGATGGGTGGGTAGAGGTCATTATATGTGGAATAAGATGGAATAAGAATTTTGAAAGTGATTCAAAAAATAAAATTGATTGTTCCAATCACGTGATCATTCAGGGATTATGACTTTCATGACTTTCAATAAACCAGCTTCAAAAATCAGGACAACATGATAAATGAGGTGGTCATGGAAATAAGTGCAGAACTAGAAAAAAACAAACAAGATACTATTATCTGCGGAGTGCAGGATGCAAGAAGTCGTTCCAGATGACGAGCAACCAATATCTTTCTATCTAGATATCATCCATACCAAAATCAATCTCAATTTTTTCACCCGGCTTGAACGCAGGCAGTCCTAAAATAAAATGATGTCGACGATTTCAGTTTCTTGATAAAACTTGAGAAAAAAAAAACAATTGACATACCGAGATATGGGCAACTTGCGCATCTAAACGCATCTCCAAGGAAACAATTTCCACAACTACTAGTCGCCTTGGGTGCGTTCTTTGCAGCACCCAACAGTCTTTCCTTCTCACTCTGAGTCACCACCATCATCTCTCCATTCTGAGACCCATCCAACAGCACAACTTTCCCACTCTTCCTCTCCTCTTCTTCAAGCTCTGCCAATCCACACGTACAACCTTTACATGCCCTTTTACGTCTTGGAGTACTAGAATTAACAGGCTCACAAGTTGGCACAGGCCGTGTTTTGTCAGCTTCAGTGAGCAGGGATTCTGGGTCAATCTTATAGGTATGATCATCTTCTGTCGTCAATGCCCAAAGTGCTTTCTTTTTCGCCGGATCAGTCTTTTTCCGCAATGGCACCGATGGCGATACAATCGATTTGGGAGGAACCGTAGCAGATGAGGGAGGTGCAGGCTTTTGTGCAATGAGGGTCCCTTCGTCGGGAAGTGCAGAAAGAATATGGAATCCAGCAAGCGTAAGTTCAGAAAGGAGAGTCTGAACAGCAGAAGCGAGGTTGAGAAGGTGCAGTGTCCCCAGAGGGCTGAGACCAGCTAGAAGCTGAGATAGAAATTGGGGGTGTTCGGGTGTCAAAGATCGATACTCTGACTCGGTCAGTATGACATGCATAGAAGCATAGAACGATGGTTCTAGTGTTGTAGCTAGGTCGGGGAGTGTTAGTGCAAACTTCGTGTTTTGTTTTTTAGTGATACTACTGATGGTCGTACCTTCATCGACCAATCTGTCTAGTAGCTGTCGATCTACACGCCTCGTCGTCTCCAATTCCGACACTAGCGCTTGATATCTCCCGTCTTGAGCAGTCGAGAGGGTACCGATCGCAAGAGCAGGGCCCTTAACTGAGACAGTGCTCATGGCAGATTGCCCATTGGTTACATTAACTATCTGTGGAAGTACGGCGGTTGGGGACATTGAGGAGACTTGGGTAATTGCCCGAGAATAAGTGTTAAGAAATATACGAAAGAAAAAGTGTGCGAAGGAACTACCTTTGAGAGGCAAAAATCCAGCGAGAGCTGAGTAATTAAGGAATGCAAAATAATCGATTCCCCATTGCTGACTCCTCTGATCGGCCTCAGCCACCGTCAAATCACTTTGACACATACTAGTATAATTACAAAGCTATAGCAGATCGTTGTGATAACCAGTTCAAAATACGTGGTGGTCATGCACATATAACCTCACCTAAGGAGGGTGCTATTAATGGACAAGTAAAACCGACAAATATGATATGGACTAAAAAACATGAAAGCAAGAGAGAGAGAGGGGATGTATCCAAAACGCCAGAATCCTAATTTATTGCGCTGGCTGCTGCTGTGCCTGTGCCTGTTGTGCCATATCGACAGCACTGTGTGGTGGCGGCGGCTGCATATGGGGTGGAGGTGGCATACCGTGTATGACTTCCGGATTCATTGGAGGAGGTGGCATCAAAGCACTTCGCACGCGAATTAGCATCATCCTGTACCACTCAGGATCGACACCAGCTTTTTCTTGCTCCGCAGTGATTTGCTGGAGGTGCCCAAGCTCCTTCACCCAAGCCAACCGCCAATTGACATTACCGTGTTCGTCAAGTTCGAAGCCTTCATCAGGAGAAATCGGAAGCACTCCAGGTATGGGTGGCGGGAATCGTGGATCCATCATGGGGAAATTAGGATTGAATCTAGAACACCCGATCAGATATATCATTTTGAAAAGGGAAAGGGGGGGAACCAACGGGGGGTATGGTGGCGGGTAAGGGACCTGTTGGCGATTAGCCCCAGCCTCATCAGGATGCATGGCGGGAGGGGCAACAAACTGAGCATGAGGGTGGGCATTGGGATCTTCAAAACTCTGGGGAGCAGATCCTTGTGCCTCGGAGGCATATTCCTGTGTCTGAGATTGTGATTCTACCTCCTCTGATCCTCGATTCTTTGAGTTCTTGCTCTTCTTTTTACGAACGCGGTGAACACCAGTGCGAGGATCTACATTGTCATTCACTGTCCAGTAGGAACCTTTCCCACGATCCGTGAGAGGACGAGGCACTTTCTCAAAACATGGGTTTAATGACAGATTATGACGAACGGAGTTCTGGAAAAGATATGTCAATATTTCAGAACCAAAACCACATGGGTTTGGATGAAATAGGGAACCATAAGCTCTTGACAAATAGAGAAAGTCAAACAAATAACAACAGCGCGAACGACGCGTCGCGTAATAATTTGGTCCCAAACAAACACCCTCATACTACTCAAATTGCTCAAGACACTTACTTTCCAGCCACTCGGTGCATTCCGGAAGTAAGGAAACTAGGAAACAATGATACAAATGAGTATGTATTAATTTCTCTGGTATTCAGTCACCCACCCGTGACTCAATAGCATAATAAATATCTTCGAGGAGTAGTTTCTGGTTTGGTGAGCCTTTTATAGCGTACCTGGAAAACGAGTCAGAAACACAGACGGGGTAGGAAAATTGTGAGATGCGCTTGGGCATGGAGACGCACCGAATGAGTGTAGAATAAGGATAAAAGGGTTTGCTACCAGGAGGTCCGTCTCTTAGTGAATCGAGGTTTATAGGCAGGCCCCCAGTGAGGTCATTGTCTTGTGGGTAGTAGTTGCTGCCAATGTCCTGAGGCTGCTGAGCTTGTTGATCCATCATAGATTGCATCTGTTGTTGTGACATTTACCCAATTACGAGACCGGATGTGAGTGTTTGTCAGTGGTTGGCGGGGCAGATGGTGGTCGAGGGCAAGCAAACAAGCCACGATCCACGCCGCTTATGTCAGAAACGTGGGAACTCTATCGCTCTGCGCACGGACCCTTCATACTGCCAAAACGGACTCGAAGTAAATGTCGGAGCTGCTTGCGGTCATTCGATTTCGAGAGTGCGACGGACGGAGGGATGATGATGAAGGTCAGTGTGTCTGTGGCCACTGTATTCAACATACACCGACAGCGTCCAAATTATGAAAGACACAATAAAACACCGTACAAACCATGTCCATACACACAAACAAATTAACAAAATGTGTCTCTCCTCCTGTTCTAGGGATAATCAGTCCCAGTCCACTGCTTACTTGATATGATTTCATGTTCTCACATCTTGCTCAGAGCGTTGTGCGCCTGGCACAAGTAGCTACCTTCTTTGTCGCACCCTTTCCTTTTTCCATCTTAATGGTATGAGGATGGCTCATTACTTGCATGGCTTAAGTGCTTGAGTATCGGACCGAACCCCTTGCCCTCGGAATATATATTCCTTTTGCTAGGCTAGCATAACATCCAAAGTCGGACAATACACTACTTTCTTTCGTAACCTTTATCCCCTGTCTGAGAAGACTGACTGGCGTCGACAACTAGCAGGCCTGTTATTCGTAAGGCTCAATAATAATATTCCAATCCAATCTCAGGACATTGGGAATTTTAGATTCTCGACCCTGATGCTATCACTTGGTTGAATGGTCCTGAATGCGAATGTTCTTTCTCGAGATTTTGGATGCAAGTTTCTTTCCTATGGAAACCCAAATCTTTTTCTTTTTCTTGACTCCCATTTCTTCTTTGAATTTCTAATTCTGCTGTCAAGCCAAATTATCATGATCTGAAGAGTGATCAGACATTTGCAAGTGTAAACGAAGCCCATGACATTTTAAACGCGTTTTTTTTTGGCTGCTGTCATGACCTAGCACTTTGGTCCATTCAATGTTCTTGGTTGCTTCCTGAACCTTAGCTCAAACCAAATGAGCAAAGGATGGTAATGCAAACAAAATTGTAGGCATCTCCGAAATTATGCTTCCATCAGTGACTCTATTTTCATAACCTTTTGTTCCGATATTTGTTATGCTTTACATTCAACCATTTCATTTCACTGCAGCTATGGCTTTACTACTGTTTCTCTTTTCTTTGCCCATCTACAGCAGTCTCCTTCCTTTGAAACTTGACCTTGTTCCTTTCTTTGGAGGCATTGTCTACAGTCTACAGTGATGACCTCTGACATAAAGATACACTAAAAACCAGCCATGTTAATTTATATCTGGCTAGATTGAATATACCTGTTTCATTATTTCCATGCAGCTTGTAATTCTCAACATAAAATAAACTTTAAGAATGCTTGCTAAAGACTTGCTTCTTTGAGCAATGGTGTTAAGTTGTCATAGACTGTTCTGAAGTTACCTGTTTTAAGTCTTGTATCAATCTTAGACATCTTTCTACTTCCATGACCTCTTCTGCCATAGATCATGTATCCATGTTTTATCATCTGGTAACTTGTTTCCTGGACTTTCTGTTGTCATATTGCCAGGAGTTTATTTCTATAGTATTTTCTTAACACTGTCCTAGACATAGTACTTATGTTAAGCATGGTTCATACCTCAAGCAGAAGTCCATAGGTGTTGCACAAGGCAAGACAGATCAAGTGTGAAGACTTATCTAGAGAGTAATGTAACTAGACTAGATGTGGACAACAATTTTGGCTTTAACTTATATATCATATAGTTATAATTTAAGATGATTTGAAAAGCAGATTCAAGTAATAGAAAGGTAAGTGAGTTGCTTGAAGTCCAGAAAATAAGTCATTAGATAATGAAATATGAGAATAAGAAAAAGAATAAAAGAGAAAGAAATTGAAGCTAAGTATTACTGAGAAAAAAGTAAATATTAGAAGACAAAGCAGAAATAACTATTCTGAGACTATCTATTATCTATGATAGATAAGCCTCATACTAGTTCTAGATACTTTTGATCACAAATTATATCTATACTTCATTATCCAATAACTCATTTTCTAGATTTCCTATTATCATATCACTAAGAGCTTATTTTTATATTCTCTTAGATACTCTCTTTTCTAATATCATTTTAGTCACAGTACATTTAAAGACAGTAGACTTGTTTCTTTTCTATTTTTCTTCTATTATTTAAGTTTCTCTTATTTTTCTACTTTGATTCTTCTTTATTCTTTCTATTTGTTTTCTTAGTTTGAACTTAGTAAAGGGAAACAATGTGACATCACATTATTGTTGTTCATTTGTCTCATACTCTTTTTTGCTTTACACATGCTCTTCTTATTCAATATCATATTCCTTTCCTTTCAGACTTATTTCCTTATATAATAATTAGACTGCATATCTCTTCACACTGTATAGTTCTCACCTCAGTTTTGTGCTATAAAGACTAAGGTGAGTATAAGATAACTTCAATCATTTCTTTTATTATCTAACATATAACCTAGTCATCTTTATTCTAGATATATACAAAATAAATAAGTTTCATGCTATGAAAACTGAGTCATCTTTATTCCAGTCTAGCTACAGTCACAGTTCCTCACTCAACAGGTTATAGGCCCTGCTAGCTTATAATAGGAGAAAGTTCATTGTTCACCAAAATTCAACAAAAATTCCATTTTATCTACACTTTCTACAAACATCAGTGCCACTCTGATTATAGTTATTATAACCACAAAATTGAGTAGTTGTCTTTACAACATCTCTATACTTGAAGAAAATAGCACCAACTTTCAAGTATGAAAGTACTGAATCTAGACAGTTTTTAACATCTAAGGATTACTTGAGATAGCAGAGGGGGAAAAACAACATCCTAAACCTATTGTGGTGACAGAGACAGATAAGAGTGCTAACAAGCAACACATTGTATATATAGAAAAAACTGAGAATTAGGACTGTTACAATAAAGAGGTAAAAATATAAATCATTTTAACTTTCAGTAATGAACCTCTTAGTAGGATAATTCATACTGGGTCTGTTACTGATGCTTAGAACAAGCTCAACCATTGTTATAAGGGGTGAGATCACCAAACAATTGCTCAACTTATAAGCAAAATATTTTGTACAATTTTTACAAATAATTCTCCTCTTGAACTGCAAATGAATACTATTTGTTACAAAGCTTACATCCTCCAAATACTTAACTATACCCTCACCAATTCCCTTATTGCCATTGCTATTATTTATTCTCTATCTAAAACATACTCTATTCTAAAGACTATTCAACTTTCTGCTTTTGAAGATAAATTGAGTACTGATGGAATCATCAACCACATTCTAATGGAGGAAAAATCTCAATCTTCCCAATCAACTTCTCAAAACATGTTCATTACTTACCTTGGGAAGAAAAAGGGAAAAATACAAGATAAAGAGCAAAGAGAGCAGAAAAAGGCAGGTAATGCAAAGCCAAAGTCAAGCAAATGTGCTTATTGCAAGAAAAAAAGGTTATTATAAGGCTAAATACAGAAAGATGAAGTGTGATCTCAAGGAGAAAGGTAATAGTAAGAGCAGATAGTGATAATGAAAATAAGTATATTTATTTGTTCATAGCTCAAATACTGACTGAGCAAAAAATAGAAATAGCTAAAAGACAAATTGTTAGTTTATATATATCTTATTATGAACATGCAGATCCTCAAAGAAACACTTCTTCTTTCCTACAGGTACCTCTATTAAGTGAGCTGATACCAGCAACAGTAGAAATACAAACACCAAAAGAATAGTGGATAGGATATACAGGAGCCTGAACATGGGAGTCATATTCTACAATACAACTCAGGTACTAGTTCATCTGTGATCTCCAATCATGAATAGTTAGCAAATTAGTCAAAGCTGAAGAAAGTTTAAATGGGAGATGAAAGATATATTCATGCTATAGGTGTTGGTCAGATTAAAATTGCAATGGAACAAAAACTTAATTCAAAATATGTATTATATTCCCAATCTTAATGGCAATCTGCTATCAGTTTCCTACTTTGTCAACTATAAGTATTATGTTCACTTTTTTCTCTGAAACATTCAACCTACTATTGAAATTGAGGATTCTGATAGTCATATTATTGGCTATGGTCATGAAAAAAATAGCTTGTTCATCTTCAATAGTATTACCTGTCTCTCTAACAAGCATATAAATGTTACTACTCTGAGTGATCTCAAGTTAGTCAATAATAGTATTGAAAAAGAGACAAATGAGCCATCTCAAAAGAAATTCTCAGGCTCTCTGACTATATGGTACAAACATCTTGGATACATAACCAAGGCTATGGTGAAGAAGCTGTTCAAAAAGTAGATGGTCAAAGAAATGGAAATCAATGATTATGATGATGAAGACAATACCCACTAATACTTTATTTGCCTCAAAAGTAAAATGACTTAACAGCCAATTCCCAAGGTTTTAGACATTAAAAATTCTCATGTACTTTATCATATCTATAGTAATATATATGGTCCTATACAAAAAACAACTCAAGAAGATCATTACTACTTCATAACTTTCATTGATGGCCACTTATATATTAAAGTTGAACTCTTAAAGACTAAAATGAAGCTGAGAAGAAACTAATGGCATTAATCAGATATGTTGAAGTCAAGATAGGCAAATGGGTAAATAATTTCCAAAGTAATGGTGGTGGCAAATACTTCTCTAGATGGTTTGCAAAACATCTAAAGTTAAAGAGTATATACCATAAACTTACCAACCCTGACACTTCTTAAGAAAATAGTATTGCTGAATATGCTAATTGTATACTTATCAGTACTGGTTGTATAATACTATCTGAAAGTAGCTTGCCAAAAAGCTTTTAGGGTCATGTGATTTTATATACTATCTATATCTTGTGATCAATTGAGATGTATTAACTGAAAAGACCCCTTACTATCTCTACACAGAGTCTAAGACCTCCATTACATATATCAGAAGATTTGAATGTGCTGTCCAGATCTTACTCACTGGTGTAAAGGATAAGTTGACTCTCCATTCAGTTGAAGAAGCTTTTGTGGGCTTATCAGAGAACAAAAATGTCTACATTATCTACAATATGTATACAGAAAAGACCTATTCCAAAATTATAGGCAAGCTCTATGCATTTTATGGAGTTTAGAAGTTTGCTTCTGATCTTTCCATGGTCTCTTCCAAATATCACAATTTTACTAACATTTTCAGTAAATCCAAAGGTGAAGTTCTCACTTCTCATCATTTACATAACCTTAAAATTAATCTAGAAAAAGATATACAATCTCTGATTAACACTACTTACTCTCTTTTAACATCTAAACAAGAGACTCTAAAGAAATTTATTAAGGAAAACTTCAATATAGGATTTATCTGACTAACTTCTTCTTTTCACAATGCTTTAATTCTCTTTGTTAAGAAGAAAGATGAATCATTATATCTTTATGTTGACTTCTGCAGTATTAACTGTATTACAAAAAAGAACTACTATTTACTTCCACTTATTTTAAACCTATTAAACTTATCTTACAAAGACTAGAAATGGATCTTTGTCATACATACCACTTAGTCTGTATAGCTAATGAGAATAGATGGAGAATTGCTTTTATGGATCATTTGAATAGTCTGTAATACTATTTGGCCTTACAAATGCTCCTACAGCCTTCCAATGATTCATAAACAATATATTCTTTGATCTTTGAAATGTCTGTGTCATGATCTACCTTGATAATATACTTATCTACTCTAATGATATGTCTATATACTACTAGAATATTAAGAAAATGTTCAAATAACTCTACAAAGCTGATCTCTATACCAAAGTAGAAAAAGTACACAAAGTTAGTAGAGTATTTGAGATACATTCTTTTTTCTTCCAGACTTACCATGTCAGATGACAAAGTTAAAATCATTTAGGATTGGTTAGAACTGAAAAAAGTCAAGAACATTCAGTCTTTTTTAAGTTTTGCAAATTTTTACCACTGATTCATCTTCAATTATTCAGATATTGTTATTCTTCTAACCTGTCTTATCCAAAAGAATATCTCTTGAAAGTTTGACAACTCTTGCCATGATGCTTTTAACTTTCTAAAGAAGAAATTTACCTCTATGCTCATTCTCACCTATTAGATTCCTGATGCTTAACTCATTGTGAAAATAAATGCCTCCAACTATACTCTTGCTACAATTTTTTTCACTATGGATGAAAACAATGAAGTTCATCCAGTTGCTTTTCACTCTTGGACTTTTATCTTTGTAAAGTTGAAGTATAACATTCATAACAAGGAATTTCTAGCTGCTTTCAAAATTTGGTATTATTATCTTAAGAGTCTGGTCTTTTTCATCAACATTATTATAGATCATAAAAGCCTTGAGTATTTTTCCATTACTAAGGTATTAACCTATAGACAAGTGCAGTTCAACCTTGTTATCTAGTTCTACTTAGGTTATTTTAGCACCAAACTGGATGTTCTCATTATACAATGGAATATCTATCCTAAAGAAAGAAATACTGGCTATACCACAATCAACTCTTACAACTTCAAATCTATTTTTACCCATAAACAACTTGTAGTCTTCATTTGAATGACAGTTTTATTCACTTCTACACTCTATATAACAATAGTCATTGATTTTGATACTCTTTACTAAAATATTTGTATAGCACTTTCAAATGACTCCATCATTGCAAAATACAACTTTGTAGAAAACTATTAGTCCACAAACTACTCAAGTCTTTTCCTTCTTGATGGTAAAATTTTTGTACTATCATCTGGTAACCTTCATACATATATAAATATTTCTAGTTAAGCCTTTATATAGATGTACAATAATTCTGTAAGCTCTGTGCTACTTACATGTAATCCAAACCTTAGCATTACAAGTTCTATAGATCTCAAACAACTTTATATCTCTAAATATCTTTGGAATTCCATTTTCATGAATTTCATTAAGAAACTCCTATTATCTTTCAAGTTTAACACTTTTTTCTTCACATATTTTCCAAAAACAGCATTTATTTTTATCTTATCTCCAACTATAACTCAGAGTTTGTCTCAAATCTTTTTCATTTGTCAGGTATAGCTCTGAACATATATCTTTACTTTATTTCAGGTTACCACTCTAAAGGTAATAGATAAACTAAATATATGAACCAAACTCTGGAATAATACTTTTAAATATATTATAACTACCAACAAGACAACTGGTCCAAACTTCTGCCTCTTGTAGAGTTTTCCTATAATAATGCTTCCAATACTACCATTAGTACTTTCCTGTTCTTTGCTAAACAGGACCACTATCCTAATATTTCAGTGTACTCTGAACACAATATTACTTTCTTCTGAGCCTATAACTTTGTTATTGATCTTAATAAATTACAAAGTACTTTCAAAGCTAAAATCTCTATGGTCCAACAGCATTACCAAAGATTTGCTGATATATAGCATTTTTCTATATCTGATTTCAAAGTAGATAATAATATTTTTGTGAAGACTTAATTTTTTAGAACTATTTAGCCCTTCAAGATGCTTTCTAAAAAATATCTAAGACCTTACAAAATCATTTCTCAGTCTAATACTTTACTGTTTACTCTTTATCTTTTAGAGTATATGTACTCCATACATTCAGTCTTCCATATCTCCATACTTGAATCTGATACTTTAAATATCTTTCCTAAGAGAACTTAACCTAATCTAATACCAGTCATCATTGATAGAGAACTTAAGTATAAAATTTCATAAATTATAAAAAACAAATTTGAGTAGCTCTCTATTACTAAACTCACTTATACTATAGACTTGGTTGTTGATTTCCATATCACTTATCTTACCAAGCCTGATCTTTTATCTTTATTTTAATCACAGTCTAATCCTAACTTCTATGTACTTCTAACAGAGTTTTCTTTTTATTTTTCTGTCTTTGTTTTTTTATCTTATCTTAGAATTATCTTGATTGATTTCTTACTTAATTCACTTTTGATCTAGATAAAAAACAAAAATTTCATTTTAGTAATATAAAAGAAGAAAGATAGTGTCTATAATATTTCCTTCTCCTTTTCAAATCCTCCTAATCTTTCTATAAACTCTTGTTTACTTTCATTTGTTATCTCATTCTCTACAAACTCTACTGGACCTCACCTCACATCAATGGTGGCCTCAATCCTTACCAACTTAGCTATGTTGTGATCTTGTTCTTCTACTAAGTCTTAGAAAAACTTACCAATACTATGGTATTCCTTGACTAACTTCTTGAGTACTTTTTAATAGCACTCAAAACTCTATTATATGTAAAGTTCACTCTTTGGAGTCTAACAGTATTCTCTTGAGTAAATATGCACAACTACTTGATAACAATATACCCTATATAGGCTAGAAATCTACTATAGAGGCAAAAATTAGTAAAAAATATAAAATAATAAAAAAATCATTGTTCACCTACTACTGTATACTAGATACTTATATTTAGTATATATGTATCTATCATAGGAGTTTTCATCTCCATCTTCATCATCTTCATCTTCATCTTCCTTTAGTCTTTCTTGACTTACTTCTTCTTTGTTTTCTTTAATAGCCATAAACTAGCTTTGTCTTCTGAGAAGATTTCAATGATCTTCTTTTCTTATTTCTGCCCTACCAGAAGAGGGATCTCAATGCTGTCTAGTACATCAAATTTCTACACTAATACCTTCTATTATTTCTTTGCCTCTTTCTCCTCATGCTATCTTTATTTAGCTGTCTCCTTTGTTTTAGCCTTTACTACTAGTCTTACTTCTTCAGCTGCCCTCTTAGCATATTATATCTTTGCTATTTCTTCTAAATAAACTAGAAGCTCTTGCTTTTCTATAATGTTATTACATGTCTTCTCTTTGAAGTTTGGTCTCTAATTTTGAAGAGAGAAGAAAGCTGGATTAAGATGTGGTAGTAAGAATTAATAAGACTTTAAAGGCTCAGTTCTAAGAGAGAAATACTATTATATGCTAAGTTTAATTCTGAAAATAATCTGTTTTCTGTAATAGTGTTATTAGTCTACAAGATTCTATTTATGACCTATCTTCCATGGCAGTATTATTCTCTTACAACATTCTCATTCATAACCTATCTTCTGTAGTGGTATTATTCCTCTGTTCAAACTTTACAAGTACTTGGTCTTCTATAGTAGAATTTTCCTGTTTTAGATCTCTGTCAGTGTTTTGTTACTGAAATATCTGCTTGAGACTATACTATGAGACATCTGAGTTTTTCTTTTATAATACTTTTATCTAAGAACTGATAGATACATTGTAATCTTCAGTCTTATAATCAAATATTATTAAATACTAAACTCTAGTGTTTATAACAATATACTTCTTGTCAGAACTCACTCTCTTAAACTCCATTTATCTTTCTGAAGTTGTGATCCTATAGCAGAGAGATAGTGTAGCATATAAGCTGAAGCCAAGATTATTTACAAAGTCCATAACTCTATACTTTTTGTACAAGTTTCCATACTTAGTACAAAATCTTAATCTAACATTATGAACTTTTGTTTCCAAGTGTAAACTATGTCTGACAATCTCTAGAAGATTGTACAATAGTGTCATGAGAACACAATCTTTGAAGAGAGATAATATTACAATTAACTCATAATCTAGAGAGACAGAGAGAAAGCTTTATGATATAAGTTATATAAAGCTAATTTTTAGCTTGGTAATAACATAATATATTTCTTAGTCTCTGTCTAGTCACTAATAAATCTCATTTTTCTAAATATTAGTCTATAGGATTTCATAATATAAATAGTAATATATTCAACTTCCTAATCTTTTTTATATTTCTATTTTCTTCTAGTCTTTTTTTAAACTGTAACCAATATGATATAGTGTTAAAAATCACTAATATAGACTGGACTAATTTCTCTTTTCTCTTTTTCTTTATAGTTAAGTTTTTTTTATTTTTTGAGACTTAGTTACATAAGAGCAATATGATATCATATATGATATTTATTACTTTGGAGTAGATTAGTTTTAAGACAACTAGATAAAGTCTGCAGTATTACACAAAGTTTATGATCTTTAGAGAAATTCTAAGTTTACTCTCAACTATATGATACATAACTTATCTACAGGAAAATCTTAAGAAAACAGAATAAAGTTCTCTAGAAGTAACAACTACTCTAAATATCTAAATAGTTTATACCAATTAAGTAGAACATCAGGTGAAACATTGCTAATCTAACCTTGAAATAATTATACTAGATAATCAGAAACTCAGATAGAATAATTTAGAACATTAGCTAGATTGTGGAAAGCTTATTAAATAATAGTTGAAGAGAATAAATCATGACTGTTTTAAAGATAGTACTTAAAGAAGTTCTAGAGCTAGGATGGCAATGTTAACTTAATGTTATATACTATCTGTTATCTACATATTTTCTACTCTTTCAGCATGGATCACACTCCATTCCAATCACTCATCAATCTGAGAACTAGACTCTACAACCCTTATCAATTCCATGGAGTTCCAAATGATATTTCCTATAATGCCCAATAACTCCAAGTATATACAGTAGTAGATTATTATTATGTTACCAGTTTCATATTTAAAAACATAGTCTATCATATACTATTTTCTTTAGTCTGATTATCAACTTGAACTATTATACTTGCATTCTCATCTAAACTTTCATTATCTGAAATCCTGACTATGTAGTATATAAGTTAGATGCAATGACATCTGTTGAAGCTAAGATCAACCCATTCATGTAACACTTTGCCCATATCTATTCCAAAGTCTGTTCTTATCAAGATTTTCCTCCAAACTTTGTCTTTTGTGCTATTATTGCAGATAAAATCAGTGAATGTGAATCACATCTAATACTTAATAAACCTTATGAGGTTAGCAATAGTGTTTAAAGCTTATAAACAAAAAGAGAAAAAGGTTACAGGTTTGGCAATAGATATTAGTTGTTATATGTTAAGTCTACTTGTTCCAAAGACCTGTCACATCTTATTCTGA
>Ga0157368_1000030_pt1 | contig 59694 bp, 68 predicted proteins | sample AttbisABBM3_FD_113146 | JGI IMG/M metagenome (GOLD analysis project Ga0157368, IMG submission 113146) | Fungus gardens microbial communities from leaf cutter ant in Botucatu, State of São Paulo, Brazil - Atta bisphaerica ABBM3 | ecosystem: Host-associated > Fungi > Mycelium > Unclassified ... | reverse complement strand
TTCTTATCCTCTCGTCACTTTTTCTTATCCTCTCGTCACTTTTTCTTATCCTCTCGTCACTTTTTCTTATCCTCTCGTCACTTCTCTCACCCATCTTCCGATACTCTCCCCAAACATCACCCTTCAAACATCCCCCCTGTTCCGCCTGGCCGACGCAAGCCCACCGTCGCCTTTGGAGCAGGTCCCTATCCACGCTCGACCCTTTCGGCCAGCAAAGTACCCAAGTTCCCTCTCCATAAGTCTTCTCCTCTAGACCCCCAACCCCTCAATCAGGTCAAAGAGTCTGCCAAGCGGGACATCGAACAGGCCGAGGCCCATGGCATTCTCTCCCCTCCTCCTCCGGGTGCCAATTGGTTCAAGCGCACATTGCACAAGGGTATTCAACTCGCGGTATTTATTTGATTTTCCTCTTTTCTTTCCACCCCGTTCATTTCTTTCTGGCAGAAATTCTACTTCCGCGGTGTGAAACTTATTTTCCTCCGCCGTCGAGAGATAGCCGAGATCCGTGCAAGAATCAGGGCCGGAGGCAGCCCTCTTACCAGGGCAGAGTTTAGACTTATTCAAACCCAGAAGGACGACGTGAACAAGTATGTCATCTCTACCTCTATCTCTTTCTCTCTCTCTCTCTCTGACGATATAAAGAGTAATCCCTTTCGTTATCATAGCCCTTCTTTTGGAGGAAGTCATTCCTATCATAGCCATCTATGCTCCGTCTTTCCTTCCCTCGACATGTATCCTTCCCTCTCAGCAGGAGCGTATCCAACAAAAGAAGTACGAGAAAGCTCTTTCCTTTGCCATCCGCCATCCGCATCTCTTCTTAGAGCTTAAAACCATGGAATCACCTGAGAATTATCTACCTATCAATGCTATCCGTCTTCCTAATGCACCCATCGCTATTTCCGGGTCGGTCTCCTCAACATCCATAATAATGCGCTTTCTCATCTCTTGGTTTCTACCAGGCTCCTCGGTTTGTCGACCTTGGGTTTCGACACTCTTCGGATGCACCGAATTCAACGTCGCCTAGATTTTCTGGCTGAAGATGATAGACTTCTATTACAAGATAAATCTCATTTATCGGAAAAGGAGTTGGATGAGGCACTCCTCGAGCGTGGCCTGTGAGTCCATTACCCTCCCTCTTACCTTACATCACCTGAATTCTCAATCTTCTTAAAGTGTGGTATTTTCAACGTCTCGCAAGGCTAAGGAGACTAAACTCAAATGGTGGCTGACCAACATACAATCATCGGATCCCTCAAATGCTTCTGCTCGACGACTCGCCTTGATGATTCGGAATTTGGCACCATGTAGACGCCCCTAGTTGTACATCTAAACATAATCCATTACCCGTCGCCCCACCTAATCGTATACTCTGCATCATTAACCGTTACCTCACATGCACCCCCCGCTAGACTCCCCCACTAGGGGCTATCACTTGCAATCCACGATCGAATGTATGTCAGTGCCTGCCATGGTTTCACACGCCAAGGCCGCAACATAATCGCCCTCTGGATCCCCCTTAAAATCACAGCCTTGTCCTTGGCTGTAGCCTCTGTAGTACAGCGTGCAATTGAGTGGAGAATTAAAGCATCTGATGTCAATGGAAGATCGTCTCTGTCACCTGTGATGGCATCGGATAATAAGGCGAGGGCACTCTTGTGTTCCCCTTTTTGGAGCAATAGAGTTGCTAAATGTATCCGTGGCTCAAATTTCCCTGGTTCCGAGAGGACCTCCTTCTGAGCTATCGAAACCGCTTCACTGATTTGACTCTACATACAGTGTGAGCCAGAGCCGGCAAAGAGAACATGGAACATCAGGCCCACATACCAGACTCAGGTGATATTGTACCAGCAGGTAATCCACCTCTCCATGAGTATCCAGCTCCTGCCTCCGTTCAACAGGTAGACTCAGAACCTCCGACAATGTCGCGTCAATGAGATTTGCATCTCCAGTCAGGATACCCATCCCCGCCAATGTGTTGATTGCGATGAGATTTTCCGGATCAATTGCAATGCTGGTGCATCCTGTTTAGAGTGCTCTGTGTACACATAACTTAACACTCACTGTTCTAACAACTGCGACTTTGCAGTCTCCTTCGTCTCATCTGTGTCGAGTGCCCACAATGTCTGCGCAAACAACACTACAATCTGTCCCTTGATCGTCAAGTCATCTTCGGCAATATTCAACGCCTCTTGCGATGAGGCGAGGGAGCTTTGATAATTCCGAAGCATAAATTGCCCCAGTGCAAGACCAAGGTATGCCTGTATACGGATGATCTTCGTTTCCTTGGCGTAATTCATCTCACTCGCCTCGACATCATCCTGGTCTCCAGCAAGCAGCCCTAGCGCAGTCTGGAATGGTTCGAGAGAACGAGCGTATTCTGCTCTCGAAAGCAGGAGACGTCCTAATGTCGTGTTAGCAACTATAAAATGTCTTTCAACCATTTCATTTTCTGACTCCTCGTAAACAGCTTCCAGGATACTGATTGCACGCGTAACGAGGTCAAAGGCAAGGTCAAAGTGACCAAGTCTCTCACAAATGAGAGCAAAGAGATGTAAACCCGATGGATCAGTCGGCCTACGAGAGCAGTATCGATCTAAAGCAATGAAACAGGGGACAAGGTCCACCTGAGCCTCGGTCCTACGTCTTGGTAGCTTCGACTGCTTGAATACCCGGATTGCGTACTCAATGTCGATATCCGGCTACAACAATCTGCTGAGTGTATAACAGAAGCCATCGAGGGAAACTTACAAAGCCCATGGTATAAGTTGTGGCGTGTGTTAATAGAGTTTGAGCATCAAACTCGTGACGGTTGGCGGTCGCAACAAGAGCTTGACCAAGCCATACGAGCGAATAGTCAGAATCAATAACTTGAGCTCTTGAGAATGCTTCGTTAGCAAGTTCGAGGTCTGCATGGTGATAATACAAGAACCCCAGATTGGTCCATGTAATGACGTTCTGCTGCATGTCAGTTCATCCTCTCTCCAATTACCATCGAATTCTGATACCTTGGGATCGAGCTCAAGTGCCTGGACATAGGCATGCTGAGCCATCTTGGGCTGATCTGAAAAATGGGCATTCCCGTATGCAATCCAATAAGCATCATTTAACGGCTCCTCCTTCAGGGCATTCGTAACTGCTTCCACGATTTTCGCCTGGACCTCTGACTCCGAGGAGGTCGTTTGATCGCACCAGTGTTGTAGTCCGATCGCGAGATCATACCATGCGCTTCCTCGCGCGGCATTTGATGAGGCATTGAGACAGATTCTCAATCGACATGCACGAATGGAGATGCCTAGGAACGCCAGAGAACCATGCACATCTTCGAGTTCAATGCAATGTGGCAGTTCGAGAGATAAAGATAAATTACGCTCCGAAGACGAAAGTGTCTTGAGTAATCCCAAGATCTCATCTACCCGTTTCTGATCTTGTAATACGGGCTGTCGTGACAATTGAAAGGTAGCATCTGAAATTATTTTCAAAGCTATGGTTCTGAAACCGGAATGATGTTCATATATTGACAATGCAACCTCAATGCACTGCAAGAAGGACGATTCGGCACGCGTGTGAAAACCTTCCCGATATTCGGTTTGCCCAAGCGAAAGGTGTGCTCGAGCAAGGACCACAAGAATGCTGAGCTCAATGGGGCGTTTCTCCAAAAGTCCCTCTAGGGTAAATATTGCTTCCTGGAACAGCCCCAATTCTGTTTTGAGCTCGGCGACTAAAAAGGAGCACAACCAGTTTCCGGGGTCAAGCTCAAGGGCACGACGAAGAGCTTTGATGGCCGCTACATGCCGACCTGCTCTGCTGTACGCCTCCCCGAGTCTTGACCACGTTAATGCGTCTGCAGGCTCAGCTCGCAGGGCAATCTGAAAAGCTTGAATAGCAGGTAGATAATTTTGGCGATTCTGGATAATCAAGTTAGACAACCGATCTCCATAGGTTCAACTGCTGGGTTCTCACCAACTCGATGACACCAACAGCCTTCCATGCCCATGCGTTTGTTGGAACAAACTTGGTAGCACTAGAGTCTGATCCTTTGGTTCCAGCATCCAAACCACCTTCCCCATCGATGACACGCCTTGCAACCACCTCCACCAAGTCCCATTCTCTATCTTCCGCAAAACCCTCTGCTAGTTTGCGAGCGGCCATGTTCTCTCGAGGATCCATCTCGAAGGCTTTCTGATAGCATTTCGATGCTCTTACCGGATCAGGAGGTGTAGCAACTTCGGTATAATATAAACCAAGGAAAGTGAAGGCCGGCGCGAAAGTCGGGTCTTGCTTGAGAGAGTTGATGAAATACGGATATGCCTCTTCTCTTGATTTCCCTAAGGAGTTGTCAAGTGTCAACCACAAGTGTCATTAATTGCGGCACTTACCCTCTTGGTCCCAATAACATTTACCGATCCTCCAGAGACACCTAGCAGCATCCCTGCCGCGTTCTTGAAGACCATCAAGGCTATCAAGAATTGTCTTGAGGCTCTGAATATCGGCTTCATCATGTGTAGCCTGCCAATGACACCATGCCTGCTCTTCCCGAGCCTTTAATCCATCAACTAAATCATCCATCAGTAGCGCAGATATTTTCTCAAATTCTTCTGCTGCAGGAATCCAGTCTGCAGCTGTTTGAAGTACATAAGCATAGCCAAAGAGGCATCGTATGTTATTCGGCGAAATAGATAATGCTTCACGCAAGATAGGCAAGGCACGCTTATGATGCTTGGGAGGGAAAAGATGAACAAGTGAGGTCGCCCAAATCGCCTGGAAACCCACACGAGAACTAAGAGTCGTTCAATTACATGGATGGATGTAGCTGAAATAGAATACCGAGGTAGAGTGACTCCAATATTCTGTTCGACCTTGTCAAGAAGCCCCATACCATTTTTCGCAGTTTTGATTGCGTTTTCATAGTCCCCCTCTTGAAGATAAACTTCGCTTACTATTCGAAGGACGACAAAGTTGTCTTGGAAAGTAGAAAAAATATCCTGAAATCATAGGAAATTCAGACAAATGTGGAGCCTAAGCACGGAATTCACCAAACCATGATACTATCAAAAGGATCCTCGTCAGTGTCGTGACGAATGTCATCCTTATTACTTTTCTTGTCCTGACTCTCGGACTCAACCTCAACCTCATCTGACAAGGGCTGAGATATATATCTCAGATAGCCTGCAAAAGCTCCGGCTAGCGGCGAATTTGGCAAGAGCCGAATCATCTGTCTTATAAGGGAGAAATCATAATCACCTTGTTCGGATTAGCTGGCGAGACCATGCGGTAGGATGAGAACTTACACATGTTTTCACAATCTTGCTTTTCCATATATAACGTCCACGCAAACTCATCAGGCAATCCGAGCAGAATGATTCCACTAATAAGTTCGTTCACCTCTGTTCTGAGTTTATTTTTTGTTGTTCTGAATTCTTCCGTGACAGGTAACGCATAAAGGTAGTTAACCTTGCATTGCAGAAGCTTTGACTCTGTCATCCTTAGAAGGTCGTCGGAACATTTTCGATGATTCATGATTTGGATGTACAGATGCGGTAGCTGCTGGGAGTCAGCCATGGCCGATAGTATCTGATACTTCAACCACTCTTACACGGGAAACAGACCAAATTTCTCTCCCAACTTCCTTTCTAACATGTTCTGGAGTACCCGCTCCAAGTCTTGTCCTGCGCCGTTCGACCTCTTTATTCATGAAGGCCTTTTCCTTTTTCTCAGTAATTTCGACGATCTCTTCTAGAATAGGCAAATCATCGTAGATTGCAGACTGAATGTAGGCTATGTTCGTCGCCGTAGGATTGGTTGGATCTGGTGGTGGAAGGCTGGACAGGACTTGGTAAAAAGGGCTGTCGGACAAGAGATTTGACAATGCATTGACAAGCTAGGATTCCTAAGCCAGACTGATGCGATACTACTATTACAGTGACGCACCTTGTATTTATCATCTGAGCTGCGAGAGATGTCGATAACCTTATCTAGGACTTCTGCAAGTTTGATGGCATCACCACTGAAAGAATTTGTAGATTGCATTGGAAACAATTAGATCAGGCTTACATTTTCGCGTGAAGCAACGCAAGCTGGTTGAGTGTATCAAGCAAGGCCTCGAACTTGCCAATCTGTTCGTAAAATTGGGCAATACCCTATGTCTACTGTTACAAGCGGCACATAGACGAAGAACCCATGCCGCACCTGCCAGGCGAGAATATTCTCTGGGTGCAGGTCTATAGCCCTCCGATATATCTGTCATAAGACCGTCAGGTTTTACCTTTGTACGTTAAAATGAATGCTTTACCTGTTCGCTCTCGTCTAGTTGGTCAAGCTTGAAGAGTGCCAGAGCAAGGAACACATGCCTATAAAGTCAAGCTCAGTGACGGATTACGTCCTGGAGTAGTCAATACAGACGCATTGTAGTTTTCGGGTTCATATTCCAGTACCTGGTTCGCAGCATCGCGTGCGGAGACAAAATTCTTTCTCCCAATGGATTCACGGGCAAGCTTGAGTGTGGCTTTCACGGAAAACATGACTGACAAATTCAGGCTGCAAGGCCGACTTATCTCATTCCGTCACAATCGTGTGACAGTCAATCCATGAATCCCCCTTATATACCTCCAGCATGACGGTAGAACTAGCGTACAAGCCGCAAACCAGAGAAGGCCAACTAACTCAGCATTGCTATCAAACAGAGCTGGCCAAGGTATCCATGGGTCATTTCAATCAAACGTCTCGGCGGCAGTGTAACGATGATGATGTGACTGTGACGTGCTACGACTGGCAACGCCTGTATTCGCTTCTCGAGCGACTGTTTCTTTCTGTGGTCCCCTCGCCAACATTATCCTATTGACAGCAGGCCTGCTTCTTGCCTCTGTCTGCGTTGCTGTCGTTGCACGCACGTTTACGATCCTTTTTTCCCATGTCCTTTCGTTTACGGGCGAATCCTCCATCTACAGATGTCCCTATTCCCACTACACGACAACCTCCGCTTTCAGGTGCTACCATTCGACGAGCAAAAACACTGACTCGACCGGAAAGGAGCGTGGCTCCCGTTCCGCTTATTAATCCACCAGTCCTTACTTCATCCGCTTCAAGCTCAACACCAGATCCTTCTGCCCACAATGGCTCATTACCCTGGAAGATATTTTCAAGGGTGGTGACTTTTTGGGTGCCCGATTTCCTTCTGAGCTCACTCGGTGGGATGAAGGACTTTAATGTCAGGCAAGCGTGGAGGGAGAAAATTGCTCTTTGCTCCATTATTTGTGTTCTCTGTGCAGGCGTTGGATTTGCAACAGTCGGCTTTCAAAAGGTCCTTTGTCCCGAGAATGACAACTCAAGCTCTCGCTTCATCGATGTAGGCGCCATACCTGGGACGCTTGGCGTCCAGGGTACGATGTATAATATCACCTCTGCCCGTTCCAATGACCAAGTCGACTTCGCGCGTCTTTCGGAATCCGCACCCGGTCAGGACATCACCTATCTCTTTCAACGTGATGCTTCTCAATTTAGATCCTGTCAAGGTTTACATTTTCAGATTGCAGTAGATACGCCCTGTTCCAAGAATACTTGTCCACTTCCTCCAATCAACGCCTCCTCTACCTACCAATCACTCTCCCTCATTAATACTCAGCTTTTAGCTGGATACTCCTGGGATCAAGTCTCCCAGTTAACCAACTATTTCGTCCTGGACGGTGCTGTACTCAACATGGCCCCCTACTTCTCTCTGCATCCGAGCGCAATCCCTTCTGACAAAGTCGATCAAATCCTACGGGTCATTATGCAGCAAACCTCTTCCCAGCTTGGGAAAGATGGCACTCGGCTCTTCTTCAACCGCGCTGAGCTTAAATCTGCAGTTCCGTGCCTTAAAGAGCGCTATTTTGCTGGGAATATCGATAAAGTGACTCCCGGTTGTTTCGTCACTTCCTTGTTCCTGTACGCTGGCCTCATAGTGATCCTCGGTCTGGTATTCGTCCGATTCATTATGGCATGTGTTTTTAATTGGTTCATGTCCGAACGATTGGCCGGGCCGCCAACAAGTCAAGACCTGAATCGATCAGCAATCAGTCCCGCTGTCATGCCAGGAGGAGCCAATTTATCCATCGACAACAAACACGGGACAGCTCCTTGGGCTGCTGCTGCTCGTAAAAAACTTTATAAAGGACCGAAATCGATGACCTCTTCATCTAGTACCACTCTCACTAATTCCGATAGCTCAGCACCAATTATGAGTTTGACTCAGATAGGCGCAGAGCTTTTCGCTGTGTGCCTTGTGACATGTTACTCTGAGGGCGAAGAATCCTTGCGAACTACTCTTGATTCCATATCGGCTACGACTTATTCGGACGCGAGAAAGCTTTTGTTCGTTGTGGCAGATGGCATGATTACCGGAGCTGGTGAAAAGCGGAGTACGCCCGATATCTGCGTAAGTCTTTTAGAAGCAGACCCACGATTTGGCAACCCAATACCCATGAGCTACAATGCTGTTGGGTCAGGTACAAAAGCACAGAATCGGGCTATGGTCTATGCAGGACACTACAGTATGGTTCTATCCTCGTATTTTGGGTGTCCAGAATTATCTTACATCTCTCCTAGCTGTTGCAGGATGTCGTACGCCAACTGTGATTGTTGTGAAATGTGGAACCGAAACCGAGGCAGTCTCGGACAAGAAACCCGGTAACCGAGGAAAGCGTGATAGTCAACTCATTCTCATGAATTTCTTTTCTCGTGTGACCTACAATGACCGAATGGCGCCCCTTGATTTCGATCTTTTCCGCAAAATTCATACTCTCATGGGCATAACCCCCGATTTTTTTGAGGTCTGCTTGATGGTATGTTATCTTGACCTGAATGTTTGCCTTAAGTTGCGGCTTATAAGAGTTTCTCAGGTCGATGCTGATACAAAGGTCTTCCCAGAATCTCTCAGGCACCTTGTCAATTGCATGCACCATGACCAAATGATCATGGGCGTTTGTGGCGAGACTCGCATTGCCAACAAACGGCAATCGTGGGTGACAGCTATCCAGGTGTTTGAGTATTTCATCTCACACCATCTCGCCAAGGCATTCGAGTCAGTATTTGGTGGTGTATCGTGTCTCCCAGGATGTTTTTCCATGTTCAGGCTCAAAGCCCGCAAACTGACCGGAGATGATTGGGTCCCTCTGATTATCAAGCCAGAGATCGTCAAAGAGTATAGTCAAAGTATAGTGACGACTCTGCATCAGAAAAATCTTCTTTTGTTGGGAGAAGATCGTTTCCTCACGACAATCCTTCTTCGCACTTTCCCTAATCGCAAGATGATGTTTCTTCCCCAAGCCCGTTGTCGAACCATTGTCCCCGATACATTCAAAGTGTTGTTATCTCAGCGCAGACGCTGGATCAACTCTACCATTCACAATCTCATGGAGCTTGTACTAGTTCGAAATCTCTGTGGAACCTTTTGCTTCAGCATGCAGTTTGTTGTTTTCATGGATCTCTTGGGCACTGTCGTGTTACCCATTGCCATCATCCTAACTTATTCCCTTATCATCGGGATTGCTCTCAACCCTCCCAAAAGTTTCGAAGAAGCCATCCCCCTGGTGCTTCTAATAGCTGTTTTAGGTCTTCCTGCAATTCTTATCCTTATCACTACCCGTAAAGTCGTCTATGTCTTTTGGATGATGATTTATCTCGTGGCACTGCCGGTATGGAATTTTGTCCTTCCAGTTTATGCTTTCTGGCATTTCGATGATTTCTCTTGGGGTGAAACTCGGTGAGTATTCGAACAGATAGCATATGGATGTCACTGACATCATCGTAGAAAAGTCGAAGGTGAGGCAAAAGGCGAAGGACACGGTGATGGAGGAGGGAAATCACATGGTTTGGCAGTACCCATGCGACGTTGGGAGGACTGGGAACGGTCGCGTCTTCGCAAGCTACGACGAGAAGAACGACGACGACGAGATCTTGAACGGGCGCACCCGTCAGGATATTTCGGTGGAGATGGCGATTTCCTTAGCGTCCGCACAGATACGCGCAGTCAATATGATGGTTCGGATACCGTCTCTATCGGTTCTTCTGATGACGATCACTGGGGGCCTCAAATTGGTGGATATAACGAACATAATTCACAATATCCTCCTCCTCCAGTTGGCTTGCATCCTTCAAACCAGTCATTGCAAAGTGGGAGAACTCTCGACAATGCTGAACTCGAAGCGATGCTGGAGTCTGGGTTTGATGATCGACCGACTCCTCCTATTTCGACATATGCCCCTCGTTATCGACTTTCTGACACCGGGTCTTCAACTCAGCTATTAGGTATGGGTGACAGTGGGTACGCTCCCTTGACGCGAGCAACTTCCCCTGGTGTCGGTCAAGTACCTCCAACTATCAACAATATGCTTTCCCCAACATCACCTATGAGCAGCGAGGGTCCAAGACCAATGGGTCATGGCGGTTCAAGCGTGCGATATGGTCCTTTAGGTCCTTTGGATCCATCCTCTAGATGTTGAAGCAATTGGTTCCGCTTCACGTTTCGAAGTGGATTTCGCTTTGTTCAGTATATTTTTTCACGCTGCTCTTTCTCGCATTTCCTTGGTTCTTTCGTGACGACATCTGGATAATTAGTGCATTTAATATCATTGATTCCTGTACTCCGTGAATCACTCGGCTGCACCGGCAAGTCATGATAACTCTACATCATACTATAACATCACGTCTTTGGAAACTCTTCTTGTTCTATTATTTGGTTTTTGGAGGGATGACATTTGAGATTTTTGTAGACATCAGCTGTCGGATCTAGCATATCTGATCAATATAATGATTCAAAAACGAAATCTGTCTGGTCATGAGAAACGAGAATGTAGTAGGAAATTAGTAATGTGCCTAGCTTAATTGTGAACTGATGCGGAGAAGTCTCATTCATGTTTAGGACATACGACCAATCTAGGCTTACTTCGAATTGGCGCCTAAGCTTGTACCCTCTCACTTCGAATCTAGAATGACGACCCGGGGCCAACTAGTGAGATATACTGAGACCAGTCTATCTGTTTACTGAAACTAGTGTGAAGTGGGAAACAGGACACGATGAATCTGTTGAAGTGAACCAACGCGCATTAATTGACAAGGTCCTTGCGAGATATTCAGGAGAATTCACTGTCTTCCGCGAACTCCTTCAGAATTCGGACGATGCCCAATCCAAAGTTGTTGAAATTCGATTCCAAACTCAAGACTTTTTAGATGGGGAGCAGACGACTGGAAGTAGAGACGGAGAGGCCTTGCCTGATCTGAAGACAACTTCTGCAAGTCCAGATGCCAATTCTCTTGCCCACGACTCAGTGCTTATTAACTGGTGGCAGGTGCATCAGTGGGTCTTCAGAAACGATGGGAACACCTTCAGGGACGAGGATTGGAGTCGGCTTAAGAAGATTGGTACGCCCATCTTAAGGTACTCGTTAGGTTTGGTGCTTATATCATATAGCGGAGGGCAATCCGGATGAACAGAAAATCGGCGCCTTCGGTGTTGGTGTGTCAAAGCTCCTGCACGTAAACGACATATACTCATGACCACGGCCAGGTTTCTACAGTCTTTTTTCTGTTACGGAGGAACCATTTGTGAAATCAGGAAGTGCGTGCCATTCTACAATACTTCAGATGAGCATCCTGGGCTTACTATTCATCCGTAGGCCAGTGGATGGGTTTCTACTGGAAAGACAAAAAGGATCAGGTACGTTGAGCCAACTGTATTCATGGTTTGATTTTTCTTATCCCTTCCAAAAGCTCTTCGCTCGCCGTGGAAAATTAGAGGACGTTAATCAATCACCCTGGACATCCTTTGAAATGGTTCTTAGGGAGCCGACACCTATTCCTCCTGCATTTGACTTGACCCGTTTTCTTGCTTCATCTATCACCTTCATGACCTATCTTCAAGAAGTATCCGTCTATTTTAACGATTGGTGTCTTGTCAAACTCAATAAGGCAGTTGGATATGCGCAAGTACACCAATTACCCCGAGATTTCGAGGGTAGAAGTCCAAACAATTACATGACTGTCACTGGACTCAAGATGACGCGCAAGTTCAATGGCATGATTATCCACTATCTTGAGCACTAACTCTAAGATCTCCGCAGCTATGACGATTGAAGCAAATGTCATGAACTGGGTCTATATATCAGGCATAGAATCACGGAAACATCCCCTGCGTAGTGTCGTGAAAACGACTGCGACCGGGTTTTTTTCTTCGCTCTCTGGTTTTTTCACTAGTGTCCCCACTCCTCCAAGGCAGACGAGTCTTTCACCCATGCCCGCTCCCCAAGTTGATTTGACCGAAACTTCGATTACTAGCATCATCCTCTCAGTTTTCTCGGCCGATATTACTGTCAGACTCAGCTCGAAACTTTCTTCAGAGATTCATCGATCCACTAAAAAAAATCCACCCTCAAGCATGAAGTATGAGCTCATATATGTAGGTTGATGTTTGTATACATTTTTACTTGTGATCTTACGTCCTCTCTAGACTACGAAAGATAAATACGATGCAAGTCAGCAGGAGGATTTAAGGCATCAGCATGCTGCAGGAAGCGTCTTTCAAGGACTGCGCGCTGATCTCAATGGGTGCGCTGATCTCGACACTATACGTAACGAGACTCATCATTCTATCAGGACCGGAACTGCTCGCATTTTTATTGTAAGAGCTCTCCTCTAATATATCTTCGCAGAATCTGATCTCTATTTGGACCAGGGTCATGCTACAGCGCAGACCACAGGAATTGGGGGACACATGGCGGCCAGATTTATACCAACTGTTGAGAGGGAAGCAATTGACTTCATGTGTGTTCAGTCTTGAAGTCGCATCTCGTTGCTGACGACGTTATGATAGGGATCGTAACGTTGCTAGTCAGCATATATCCTTTTTCTTCAGTACTTTGGCTGACGAAAAACGTAGTATGGAACAGGGAACTCCTCCACGTAGGTGGTGTTCTGGCCCGTGCTGCGTATCAACTAGAGATAGACTCGATTTGCGAAGCCTGGGAAACAAATGTGGAGGTGTTCAAGCAAGTCTCTCAAGAACTACCGGAGGAACTACGATCGTCCCTAACTGACAAGGCCATTCACGTCCTCAAATTTTTTACGCACCACCACTCCACTCCTTCTGCTGAAGTCTCCATTCTCTTGGAGAACGCGTTCTTCAAGTGTAGTTCAGCCAATTCCTTCCCACTTATATCTACACTCGGCATACGACCCGCGTCTCAAATACGTCTACCTGAAGCTTCTTTTTCTTTCTTAAAACAACTCCCACTAGTACCTACAGAGCTTGTAGCCGATACCATGGTGCTGTCACTGCAGAGCAAAGGCATAGTCAAGACAATCTCATTCGAGGATGTTCTGGCTGAGCTCAGGTCACGACCGTTGCCTGAGGCGGATATGATTGCATGCATGAAGTGGTGGATATCAATCTATGAACCAAAGAATGCATCACATCTTGCTTCTGTGAGAAGTCAGCTCCTTAATGCGGCTGTTTTGGTGATGTATGGTCCGACTGGAGATAGAATTATACCACTTCACACAATTCAAACCATCCTCAATCAAAGAAACCTTAATGGCGTACCTTTGGAGGGGCCTCTTCCCTGTCATCTCCTCCCACTTTCTATAACCAAACACTTTTCTTCAGATGACCTGAAGCGCGCATTTTCTTGGGCTGATCTCACCATATTTGACTGGCTCAACCATATAACCGACCCGACAGTTGTGCAAGGGGATCCTACATATGACATACAGATGTCACCACAGTGGTCAGAAAAGGTCTTATCTTTCATAGCACGAAATTGGGGACATGGACTTTCTGTAATAATGAAGCAGCAAATCATCGGTCTACTCAAAGACAAGACTTGCATCCCAACCTCCGATGGCATGAAGCTTCCAAATGAATCTTATTTCTCAAAAGTAGACATATTCCATGATCTACCAGTCGTAAAATTACCGTCAGGAACTTCTATTAAAGGCCAGATGGAGAAACTACTTCAGGATCTGGATGTTCGAAATCATGTTGAGTTGCAGATAGTCTTCACCAGGTGGGCAGCACTCTGATCGTATATTTCAAAGACTCAATGATGTTCAGGATGGTAAAGACAAACGAGTGGACGAACAATGATCTCATTCATTACCTGGTCTCGGTGAAGGATGACTTGAAAGAGGAGGAAACCAGGCGATTAAGGCTCACAGCTGCCTTCCCAAAAGAACGGTCAGGAGCAGAGCTTGATGGTCAGTCCAAACAGAGGTTGAGGGCTGATCAGCTGTATGAGCCATTGCCTGTGCTTCGGCAATTAGGGCTTCCTCTGATTGACTGGGGTACACACAAATGGCGAAATAATTCGGAAGAAGGCAAGAGATCCTTGACATTCGAGATTCGACATCCTCTGATGGATTATTTCTGTTGACAGCACAATTTTTGTTTGATTTGGGATTGCGTCGGTATCCACCTCTTGAGGAACTTATCCATCTTTGTACAGATGCAGATTTGACGGTATGCGAACTCATTCGATATATAATTGAGTGTTAAACTCGTTTCTCCAGATACGTCAAACCGCTTTCAGATATCTTGTTGATAATCTCTGCTCAAAGTACACGAATTATGATTGCAACAAATTTCGAGACATTGCTTTTATTCCAGCTCTCGATGGGAGTACAAACTGCCTTGGTACACCCCACCAAATTCTCTCCAAGCCTGAATGGTCGCAATTAGGGTTCCTAGTAATTGATCCAACCTTGCAGTCGGAAGCCGTCAAACTTCAGATTAGAGAACATCCCACGACGGCTCAGCTAGTGGAATTTTTGCGAACTATGCGTCCCGACGACCCTCAAGTGGGTAAAAAGTGGTTCACTGTCCTGGCAATCCGTGTTTCTGGTATGTACTTGTTCAGTAGCACAAAGAACATTGTTGACCTATTACATTCATTCATAAGACTTCTCACATTCAGAGCTTTCCAAGCTGGCGGAAACCTCTTTTGTTCCTGTGCTCACCTCGTCAGGAAATGTCGGTCCTACCATGCACTGGTTACCACCTACGCAGTGTTATCTTGGTCAACACTCGAAGGAGAAGTTTCACTCAAAACTCTTCGAGTTTGTCGACTTTGGGACAGCGGGCAATGTCTTTCTTACTGCCTGTGGAGCCAAGCAAGAACCAAGCGTTGAAGAGCTTGCTAAAATCTTGTTAGAGAAACCCCGTGCTTTCTACGATCTGGCACAAGGTCCGAGCAAGTGAGTATCTGGTTGGGCTATCTTTTTCATCACCTACTGATGCCCCCAGTTTCCTGGACGAAATACGAAATATTGCTGTCAACAAGAAGAATCTTTCCGCGGGTACGGTTGCCAAGATGAAGCAGGCTCCAGTTCTACTGTGCAGTCAGCGCAAAGTCATAACCCAATCAGCTCATAAAACAACTGGTGATGAACTCGACGACGAAGAGTGGGAAATGGGCTATGACCTGAAAGCAGCAGAGCAAATTGTCATCGTCGACGACACCAGCACTCACCAAGTCTTTGGCGCTGAACTATTCACTGCACCTCAGGAAGATATTATAGAAGGTGAGTTTTTCCTGATGTAAAGTGTTCTGGATACTGGAGATATGTAAAACAGCATTCTATATGGAGTTGGGATCCCGCAGACTCAGCTCCTTGGTCAAGGAGGAGTACCTTACGGGAACAGTGGTCGGAAACTCCAGGCGCCCGATTTCCATTCGCTCGCTAATCTTGGAACGACTTCCTATCTTCCTTCATGAACACAATCACTCCAGGATGAAGGTGTCCCTGGACTGGTTACAGATGGAGGCAAATTTCCAAGTCAAGGCTTACGATCAAATTAAGGTCAAAAAGACACTATCATATGGCAAACTTCGTCTGGAACGGAAACAAGAAGCCTCTGCTGTTGCTAAGTGGGGTCCTGCCCGACGCATTGAGCTTATGCTCGCTGATAATGCAGAGGTTGATTTGTATGAGTAAGTGATGGGCGCACGGTTCAACGATTCGCTTATTGTCCACTAGGGTGGCTATGTGCTTGAACAAATTTATCTTCGATTCTCCGAAAGCTCACGACGCTTTATTGTTTATGACGATCCTGTCAACTGATCTCAAAGCATTGAAGCGTCGCGGCTATAACGGTTCGTCCAGCCCATTTCCGGTCTCAGAGCTCTGATTGTTCCATTCCATCAGTGGATCGTATCTTGCGGCAGAGGCAACTAGAAAGACAGGCAGAAGAAATCAGAACAGGGGACGAACACATCGAACTTCTTTCTTCGAGTCCCCAACGTACAGTGGAGAAGACAACATCCATGTCTTCGAGTTCCTCTACCTTAACTTCGGATTTGATCTTTGCAGATCGGTCATCTTCATTATCTAGTACTTTCCAGAAACTCAGGCAAAAACTAGGTGCGACGGGATCTAGTGTTCAAATGTCCGGCTTCCCCGGCACACCTACTCATTACGGGAATGAAGCTGAATATCAAAATCCTCAGTTCTCTGGTGGTCCCCCTGGGACGTCATCCTCTCTACGTTCTTACGATAACCCAACAGTTACACCACTTAATGACATTGGTGAGTGCCGGGAAAATTACAAACAAGGATAAAGGTTAATACAGTTAGCTTCAAATATTGCCATGGCTATGAGGGCTTGCCGTGAAGAGTCAAGCAATTTATTGCAGAACCGACAAGAAATGCATCATGTCAAAGAAGTTGACAATGATGGCTATTGTGACATATCGGGGTTTTCTCAGAACATGAGGTTAATTGGTGAACGACATTTTTTGATCTCTCGTCATAGTCTGCTCAAGGTCTTGCAGGTACAATGAGACAGATCAAAATATTTGTTGCTCAAGGTATTTCGCGTTTCGCGAATTTTTTTCTGCTACTCAATGAGTTTCGATCTGTTGCAGATGTACCTGAAAAGGAGGCACAAACTGTTCTCAAAGTGAAGTCAGATCCTTTAACCAGATTCATCCATGTGATGAAATCGCTTGCATATGTCTATGATCTCGGCCTTGCCAATCTGCATATATTCTATGATACTAAAGGGGGCCTTATTGCGTTCAACAGAAACAGGAGTATCTTCTTGAATCTTCGTTATTATGAGGCTTGGCGTAAGTAACGATGCTCAGCATTATACCCTATCTTTCACTATACTTCTAGACGATCCTGAAGTCCGTCAAGGGATCATGACCAATGCATTGATCTCATGGTCAGCTACTTTTTTCTTCATGTGATGATATTCCATGATGCATGAAATTAGGTATTTCACACTTGCACACGAGATTGCCCACAATCTAGTCCAGCCTCACAATTCTGAACACGAATTCTACTTTTCCGCAATATGCGAAAAGTATTTCGTCTCTCTTTCCAAGATCCTTGACGGACAAAAAGTTTGAAGGTCTTGTCGAATACCAAATGAGATTGAAAGTTTGATCTGTTTTCATTGTAAACGTTACCAGTCAATGAATCCATTTACCAACCTCCACCCCCTTCGAGCTCACGTTCACTATTTTTTCAATCGCCATCATCTCCTGCTACCACATGTCTTGTGCTGATGCTGGAGTTGCAATTGCTACTCCGACACTCGTAACGCTTGATGTTTTGAATCTACCGCCTTGGAACTGGCACCTGCACAATAGCCCAGGAGAAGTTCGCTGGGCACACATTATTCCTATATTTGAGAGCCACACACATGAATTATAATTATTTAATTGTTGTTTGAGTGTGTATCTTTGATGATCTTCATCGTTTATAACTGACCGTCGGCCCGTGACTGAGTAATCAAATACAAGAATAATATTCTCATGCTGATTTGAACAGCTTCAACAATCTGATCACCCCACATGCAATTGATGCCCGTCTCCATAACCCCATGGGCTCCACCCACAAAAGAAACACGAGATTGACTCCATGAGAATTCTTGTTGATCTTCACCCTTTCTGGTACTATATGTGCCTATTGATTTCCTAAAGCGCTGCAGACGATCTTAGGGATGTCATCCTGGTATCTCACATGTCACATTCATACGCTTCAGCATGTGATAAAATGACAGTGGTGGGCCCAATGGCATGACAGCGTAGGCCATCGCGGCGTAGGCTACATGTCTCAGGTGACTTTGACATCCCGATGTAAAGAACATCAGAAATCGGTGTTTCCACTTCCATCGTGTGGTTTATCCGGCACACTGTATGACAAGGACTTCTGAGTCGAAAATGTGCCTAACCATTCACGGATACATAGTCTCTTCCTCTTTCGACCCAACTAGGTGTCTGCAGGACTATGAAGCAGTCCGATCCCGCAAGGCAGAGCATTGACTTTTCCGATGCCAACCACGGTAGCCAACATAGTTTTTCGTCCGACGCTGAACTAAGGGGTGCGCACTACAATATATCCTTTGATGCATGCAATTAACGTGCCGTTTATTCAGAACACGCAATTCAGCCGGCAGGTTTCGTGACCACGACAGCCGCTGGTGTGCCAGTATTTGGTACCAGAGAGAGCACTGGGTCTGGGGACTTGAACAGCTCGAACGATGGCTCACATTCCCCACAAGTCCAACCCGAGCAACCTCTCGTACCCCTATACAAACGACGTTGGGTCATTATAACGTCAATAGTCGTGGCATTACTAGCCATTGTATTACTTTTCATCATCCTATTCCCAGTCATCCGGGCTATCATTCAACTGGTGGTAAAGCGAAGCCAGATTGAGGTTGACAGAGCGGTAATATCGAACCCAACAAACGATTCGTAAGTGCAGCATATCTCTCTTCTGGACAGCTTATTTAGCTATGTCATCAGCTTTACTTTACAATTTCAAGGCAATGTCCGTCAGGGATTCAAGGAAAATCTGGAAACGTGTTACTGAATCCCGCATTAGGTTACTCACACTGGTATCTTTACGGCTTCGATCATGTTTACAGAACCTATAGCCATATTCTGGTTGAAAGACCCTGAACATGATTCTGAAGGGGTCCAAATCGGCACCACTCCACCATTCACAGAGCTCCATGCTCGTCATAAACGCGCGGTGATCGACCAAACGCAGAGCTTTACCATTGTGAATCCAACAGCTTTCTCGGAGTTTACACAATTCATGATCACATCCGAAACTTTTTCTTGGCGTTTGAGCAGCAACAACCTGCGGGTCCAAGCCCTCAAGTTTCCTGTTGCAAAAGGAATCAGCTTTAACAAGCGCATCGACCTGAAAGGTGAGTTTGTAGAGCGTCTCGACTGTACTGTAATGATACCTACCGTCTATTAGGCATCAATAACTTCAACGGGAATATTCAACTTTTGGATTTCAGATTGCCAAGCGACAATCCTGCCGGGGGGATTGATTTTGAGGCAGTAACACAACTAAACAATGCGAGGTTGGTTCGTGACAGTCAACATTTCCCGGACTCCGTGACTCAGCTACGTTTCATAGTCCTTTCGTTCTTGCCCTTGGAACGACAATATTCAGCATCAATTACGATGGAGTATTTCTTGGATCCGGGACGTCGACCAATACAGTGATTGTAACTGCTTTCTGGTACTCAGGTCATTTCACTACTCTGACGGACATGATCAGGACACTGGCCTGAACAATATCACATTAAAGGGTGTCTTAGAACCAGTACAGAACTCTGCCGACCTTAGCAAAGTTTCGGTGCTGTTTACCAACTATATCAATGGGGATGTCTCTACTGTGACTGCTAGGGGTCAATCTACTCTTCAGAACGACGGCTCTGTTATCCAGTGGCTGTCGGATGGGCTCCAGGCGCTGAGTCTCCAAGCCCCTTTCAAGTCCTTTATTCCAGTTAATCCCATCCCGGCAATCGATATTGGAAATATGGCGCTCAGTTTCTCACCCGAAACACCCTGGACACCTGGAGTGGACAGTAGTTCGATTCGTGCTTCACTCAGTACGTTCTCTTGTGGACTAGGATCTATCCGGGTGTTGATGATTTCTGGTAGTGCTGCCTTTCGGATTCAGCCTTTCCGTCGACCAGATTCAGAACGACTTCAATATCGTTAGAAATGGGCTACCTGTTGCCGGTCTTTCCACAGTGAGTGACCCTATTTTTTCTTATAAAGCGTGCCTCACATACCGTTCGGTCTACCAGCCTCTTGGTGCCTCTACATCCTCTATTCACGTTCTTGGAGAAGCGGACACCGAGGGAACCATTGATATTGTCATTGCGGACACAAACCTGACGTGTCCTGACCCTGAGCGCCCTGAATTTGCTGCTTTCAGTGAGCCGTTGTCTGGTTTAAGCCCATGGACAGCTCATTCCCTTCTACCCAGATGCGAACCTCGCTAGTTCTGACATTGCCGAATTCCGCCTTGTTGGAAATTCTAGTACTATCGCTAACCTAAGCATCGGTCAAATTACTCTGAATCCAATCAAGGTCAACGTGTCAGCTCAGCTATTGGGTCTTCAGGGTCTCAAGGGCATGACACTTATCGAAGGGGTAAATGTTGTCGGAGGAACCACGGATCACATCAATTTGAACATTAATGGTAATTATCCTCATTCATTTCCACGCGAAAATCCTGAGTCGAAGTAAAACAGTCACAATCCATAATCCCTCCAACTTAAATCTCAGCGCAAATGATCTCAGTAGGTTCCGCACGTCGGCCCTAGGATTCTACTAATTCTTCCTTCATCTAGCGCTCCAACTATCCAGGGACGGAACTTTCCTTGGAACTGCTTTGCTTCCGAATCTGGATCTTCGTATGGGCAATAATAGCTTCACTGCAACTTCCGCATTTCAGGTGAGATTCAATGCAGTCATGTTGTTAACAACCACTCACGAGACCGGTTAGGCAAACGACAGTCCTCAGGGGCTTCAAACCCTCAATGATTTCGTAGCCAACAGAGGTCTTTCATCGTTCAATATGCCTGAGTCTCCCTTTAATGTTTTGAAATAGATGTCAACCTTACAATTTCCGGCTTTGATGGAAGCACGAATATCCCGTCTCTAAAAGACGCATTCAAGGCACTTCAAATTGACGTTACGCTACCTGGGTTGAAGGCAAGCCTTCTACAGAGTGCTGATCTCAAGGTCCTCCCGACAACCGGACGTGAAAATAATATCAGCCACGTTACCGTATCCTTGCAAAATCCCTTCTCAACCCCTCTTCGAATCATGAAAATCTCATCTTCTGTCACTTCTCATGGCATCCCTTTGGGTACGATTGAAACCGATACCGATTTTGAGTCTGTACCCAACTCCATCACCCAATCTCCTGAGCTCAACTTCAACATGAACTTCGACCCCGCGGCACTTTTCACAATTACTCGTGTTCTTGCCGTGGAAGCTGGTCTAGACCCAGCGCCCCTTGACGGAATTGTCAGATTAGGTGGAATCCAGTATCTAAGTGTCGATCAACCTCCAGCCAAGCGACAGGCTGCCAACCTTTTCACGTTAGTTTACTCATTCAACCTGTCCTTTAGCTTAATAGTTGAACTTCATAGTGACTTCGAACTTTCTACCTATGTTCGAACTGCTTTTAAAAAGCTCAGATCGGATGTTCAACTCACTTCCGATGTCATGATCGGTATGACGCATCTTGATGATCTTGTGGTTCTGATTGTTCAATTTCTTCGAGGTGACTATAAAACTACCCTCCAGTTCGCCCAGACAGGCGTTCCTACGAGTACTGACGATAGCCTTGATCTCATTCTTCCCATTCTTGCCCAGCCCATTGTTGCGAACATAGTAGCAGGCACTGGATTGGGGTTTGTCACCCTCGTGATTATGTGCCTCTTTACTCACTACCTTCTTAGTATCGATACGGTGTTGATTTCAGATCCGAAACAAGCCACCTTTGGTGAGCATCTTATTGACCATGATACACGATATGCTTACTCGGACTTCATCAGCGACCCATTTACGGGGAAGCATCACAAATGCAGGCCCTTGTAAGTACCTCCATTTCTCATGTCCTTGCTGCATATTAACTAGCCTTTCTGTAGTTGATGCAAAAATTGATTTTCCCGCGGGACTGGATGTTGCATGGCAAGGAAATATGTTTGGCAACATCAAGATAGATGCTGTGAAAATCACCGGAGACGTTGGCGCTACTCTTGACAATGATTCCACTTTCAATGTTGTCGACCTTGGAACCTTGACTGAATTTACTAAGGTCTGTCTTGTATTCTGGATTCTATACCGCTGGTTCTTTTCTCATACTTCTTCTTAGACCTTGCTCACGGAAGAGTCATTCGAGTGGACAATATCGGGGGACAATTTAACCAGTGAGTTGTTTCCGAAATTGAATGTTTCAAGAGATGATGAAAAAGGGTTTGCTTAGTCAGTGCACTCGGAATTGATATACCTGGAATACCTTTCCCCGAGAAACAAGTCCAGCTCAATGGTTTCAACGGACTCAAAGATGGCGTCAAAATCAAATCCTTTGATCTTCCTGCAAATGATCCAGCTGGAGGAATTCACCTGACCCTTCAAGCGTCAACTACTAATGTACGTCCGTGCTGTCCTCTGAATTCCAACATATCTCAACTGGGTCCTATAGCCTTCAGATGTCGGCATCCAACTCGAATCAATCGATTTTATGACGATTTCTGGAGACACGATGATTGCACAAGTTGCAGCTTCTGGCAACGTGACACTTTCACCTCGTTCGACGTCTGATCTTTCACTGGTTGGACGACTTACTCCACAAAATTCTTCCGAGGGTCTCGCAGCTGTTTCTCAAATATTCAATAATTTTTTAATTGGAAAACCAAGTGATGTGATTGTCCAGGGAGCAGGTGTCGGACCCGGCAGTGTGAGTTATTTGTCGTACAATGAATGTTTATTTATCCTTCAAAGGTCACGTGGCTCAACGAAGGAATCAAGTCGCTGAAAGTGGCAACACTATTGCCTGATCAGGGTCCCCAGAACATCATTAAGTCGATTGCCCTAAACGATATGAATTTGAAATTTACCGAGGCTACTGCATATAAGCCCTCGACTAGTAGTCAGTCAACCGATGCTGCATTCACTCTCCCCTTCAGCTTCCCAGTTGACATCAAGGCTCTTGAGCAAACGATTACACTTGGCTATGAGGGATCAGACTTCGCTCAACTCGCTATTCCCAAAGGTCCCAGTTCTACCGATGTTCAAAACAGGATCATTCACCTTAGTTTCAACAATGTTCCCCTGAATGTGTTTGATGACGGTCACTCTACCTTTGAGCGTTTCCTCGCTGCAACTACTATCGAGAAAGAAGAGACAATTCGTCTTTCTGGTGCGGCAGACGCAGATGCTGATACTGCTGTTGGAATGCTTTCTCTCAGCGGTATCAATTTCTCCGTAGAGAGCACGATCCAGGGCTTACAAGGTCTCGATACAAAGCCCGTTGTTGTTACGAACCTCGACGTCAACCATGGATTTCCGGATTTTTTGCTCATACAGACTCAGACCACTCTATTCAATCCAAGCAACTTAACGATCGGGACCGGCGATGTATCCTTTGACCTCCAATTCCAGGACAAGTCACTGGGTACTGCCAACGCCCAAAACCTGACGATCACCCCTGGTGATATGAATACCACCATTGATGTTCATTTCGCTCCCCAGGGAGATGCTGTCTCCCTCGGTCGAACCTTACTGGAACATTACTTGCAAGGAATCAATGTCGATACTGCTATAGTTGGGGACACAACCGCTACGAACATTCAATCCTTACAATCGGCCCTCTCCCAGATCCATCTGTTCCCTGTCACAATTCCGGCTCTCAACCAAACTCTGATCAAGAGTGTATCTCTGACATTCCCCAAGAATATAGCTGAAACGGGGATTGCCACTACCTCTTTCACACTTTCGAATCCGTTCACTGCTAGCATTAATCTTCTTCGAATGAGTGCTTCTGCATCTTTTCAGAGCATCAATCTTGGATCAATTCCCGACACAGACATATCCTCTCACCCGATCCACGCAGAGGGCCACAGTGACGTGACTTCTCCAGGCCTACCCTTCGACTTCAATCTTGAACCCGTTGCTATTATTGAACTTTTGAGAGCCTCTGCTGCTCAGAATCATGTTGACCTTGGACCTCTCAATGATATGTTCCAGTTTGTTCTCGATAATCAGGACTTCAAACCGCCTGTGAATACTACCGTTGATGACTCGAAGCCCACATGTGTCAGTGGACATCAGTTTGATGCCAATGGTGCTATTCTTAATGCCCTTGCAAACCTCAAAGTCGACCTTGCTATTGACGCCGATACTAGGCTCGATGATTTTGCAACTGGTCTCACGTTCAATCAGACATCTGTTTCCGCAACCACGGACGAGACTACTCTCTTCCTCATTGGTGCAGTCGCTGGACCTGTAGCTCAACATCTTGTCGATGGCTCCGTTTTGGCGTTTTCAGAAGCACTGATTACAAATATTTCCAATGACGGTTTTGACATTTCGCTTAAGGGTTCTCTCACCAATGTTGGACCTCTTGATGCTCTTATCGAGTTCACCGAACCTTTGACCGTCAGTTGGCAGGGAAAACAAATTGCAACGATCGCCCTTCCTCCCATTTGTGTCGCCGCAAACAATGGTGTTCCCAAGTACGAAGCCGAAGGACAGCTCACCATATCGGATCAAGACGAGTTCACCTCGTTTGCTGAATTCTTGCTGCACAATGAGGGATTTGAATGGACAATTTCTACTGACAAGCTTCGGCTTCGTGCCCTAGGGACGATTTTTGATAGTGTTGTCCTCGACAAATCTGTCTCGTTTAAGGCGTTCAACAATCTCCCTGGTGTATCTATTGTGAACTTCAAACTTCCGTCGGACGATCCTGCTGGTGGTATCCATATTGAAACTGATGCGACCATCCCTTCTCCGGCACGTGAGTACAAATTCTGCTTTTCTCCTTTGATGCATGTTGAATCGATGACCTTTGTCGGTTAGAGCTTGGTCTCGAACTCGGACAAGTCAGTTTCCAGGCCTTTTATCAAAACACTTTGGTTGGACGTGGGTGAACCCGGGCTTGAACAGGTCTATGGTGGTTATTGACTTTGATTTTGATTTTGATTTTGCAGCCTTGGCCGCTAGTCAACTCGTGCTCAGTCCACAGGCCGCCTCGAATACTCACCTGACGGGACGGATTGTTCCTCAGAGTGATAGCGATTTGGAAGTGATTGGCCAGCTTTTCTCCGAGTTTTTGATGGGACACAATTCGACTTTGACGACCAAAGGCGACAGCGTCCAACCACCTGGTGCAGATGAGCCTGTTACCTGGTTAAGTGCTGCATTCCAGACCCTGGTGTTAAACATCATTCTACCTGGACAATCATTTGATGTGATCAAGGCCATTCAACTTGACGATTTAGCAATTACGATGCAAGAGCAAGACCAGACCTTTGCGCCGCCAGTCAGTTCGAAGAACACTGTTGCACAATACGCGAATCCATTTGGTTTTTCATTGCAAGCAGTGGAAGCGGCTCAGAAACTCGTTCTCAATGTGCAAGGCAGAGATGTTGCAGAGGTAGGCTTTTATTTTATTTTCTGGTATTGTTGACGCGGCTGTTCAACTGCTTTCGCATTTTTTGTCCGAAAGCTTGATCTTCCGAAACAAGAGGTGAATGGTGGGGTATCTACTGGCAACACTGTGGAACTTGTGATTTCATTTGAGAACCAACCGCTCAAGTCGTTGAACGATGAGGCGTTTGGAGCATTGTTGGCGGAAGCGACGTTGTCGGATGAGATTAGCATCCAACTCAAGGGTTCAGCTGATGTGACGGCGCGAACGGAGATTGGGGATGTGCCGATTTCTGGGATACCTATTGATGTGACGTCGAGTTTGAAGGGGATTGGAGCATTCCAGCACGAGGCTGCGTTGAGTCAGGTTTCAGTGACGGGAAGTGGTGGACAAGGTGGGAATGAGTATATTGTTTCGCCGTTGACGACGACGTTGGATAATCCGTCGAATATCTCGTTGAGCACGGTTGATGTTTCGCTTGGAGTGGTGTTTGAGGGAACCAAGATTGGACGTGCTGTGATCAATGTGAGTCCCATTGCCGATTGGAGTGAGAAGCAAACGGATGAGATGGTTTGTGTTTGTTAGGACTTTGAGCTGGTTCCTGGTGAACAAGCGTATGCGACCGAGTTCCGTTATGAACCTGACGATGCCAACGATACTACGGCGCAACAGTTCCTGACGCAGTTTATACAAAAGGATGGGATGCTTGACCTGAGCATTAGTGGAGACGGTGACAGCACGCCATTTGACTCGCTTCGAGCAGGATTAGAGGGAATACGACTTTCGACGCAACTTGGTGGGATGAATCATCCCAATCTCATCAGCCACATCCACGTGACGATCAGCCTGGAATCGTTGACGACGAACTTGGTGTCTGTTGATTTTGATGTTATGAATCCCTTGGATGCGGATATGGTGATTGAGTTTGTGCAGTCTGAGGGCAGCGTTGAAGGAAAAGTGTATGCGTTTTTCGGACAGAAGTTTGAGGGATTAGTAGTACCTGGTGGACAAACGGCGAACTCTGGGGTATTTGATAATGTCTTGCTGGTGCAAGGGGCTCTTGCGTCGCTTGATATTATACCGCTGGGGGTCATGGACATTAGTGCAGCGACGACGATTCGGATTGGTGGAGAGGATGGCTATCAGATTCCATGGCTAGAGTTAAAGCAGACGAATGTGCCTGTGAGCTATGATCTGAATATTTAGGGTCGTATTATTGTCTATAATATATTTCTATTTCTATACATATCAAGCTGGAGGTAAAAAAGCGACCCAGAGAACCACGGAAAGAAAGCTCCAAACGAAAGCACAAGGGATCCAGAGGGTAGAAGCCCAAGGATGGCGAAGTGGGTGTGCGAGGAGGTAGGCCAGGGCCCAATAAGTAAACGGCATGGAGGGAGCGAGACGAAGGACGATTTGGGAATGAGAGGCAAAGAGGAGGAGGAGAGCCATGAAGAGGGCGTGGAGGGCGTGTGGTGCGATGGAAGGATGGAAAAAGGAGGAGGGAGGGAGGGAGAATGTCGTGAAATGGAAGAGATAGCGGAGGGCGTAGACCAAGACGGCGTAGAGGGGAGGCAGGGCGATGAGCAGGTTAGGCAGTTGCTGGAGCCTCCAGTAGTGGAAGAGACCGACATCCCAGTAGACAGCCTGGACATAGGGATAGACGAGCGGCAGAGAACTGTGGCACCAGACTGCGGGCGGCGACGACGACGACGTACAGAAAGCTCGGTAGGCGGCGTAGTTGTGGACGATAAATGGCAGGGCGATGGTGGCCGAGGCGAACAGGGCCAAGGCTGGTCGACGACAGAGTGTTCCCCATACAATAAATCCAGCCAGAAACAGGCCGTTGGACCGCAGGGCTGTTGCCAACGTGAACCACAGCGTCGCGCTCGTCCACTGACGACGAGCACAACACAGCAGACCCCGGTACGACAACCAGCGGAACAGGGGTTCAGCAGAGCCCGTCGCTACGTGTTGCGTCGCTGCGCTCAACGGTATCAACGACAGCGCCGTCGCAAGTCGTCCCACGGCGTCGTCCCCGCCTAGATGCCACCGTGTCAATGCCAACAGCGTCCGTGCCGTGTCGTACGCCAGCACGCCATTCATGACGTTGATCCACAACGGCGACAACCACCGCACCAGCAGCGGTCCCCCGGGTAGAAACGCAAACTCGTGTTCCCATCGGTAACCGTGTACTGCAATGTCGGCAAAGTGTACCACATCCCAACGCTCCCCGACGCTACCCCCCGACGCGTCAAACGGTCTCGGCAGCACGACGTTGACGACGACCGCGAGCACCGTGTACACTAGGTGGGCGATGAAGGCGAGCAGCATGTAAAAATATGAATTTCCTTTCTTTCTCTCTCTCCTCCTCATGGTCCCCTTCGTCCTCGCCGACGCCCTCATCCACCTCGCCCCTCTGCTCACCGTCGCCGCCCGCACTGCCCGCCTCCTTGCCTGGGCCGACGACTGGTACGCCTCCTGGCTTGCCCTCGCTGCCTGGTTTCTCGTGTGCTTCACTGCCCCTGCCCTCTTCCGCTATGCCCTCCCACTCCTCCTCGCCCTCCTCATCCCCCTCCTCGCACGGCCCCCGCCCTCCCCGTCCCTCACCGACACCGTTCTCCACGCCGCCATTGCCGACCTTGCTTCCTTCTCCGCCGCTCTTCCCACTCTCCCCCCCGTTGCCCTCCCTCCCCGCACCCTCCTCCGTGTTGCTGCCATTCTCACATTCCCTTGGCTTGTCCTCACCCATCTACTCTCCACCCGTCTTCTCCTCGCCATCATTGGCTCTCTCTTCATCGTACACCGCGCTCCCTGGGCTCGTCTCCTTGCCTCTGTCCTCTGGCAAAGTGCCTATTGCCGTGCTGCCCTCCACGCTATCCATGCCTTTCTCACCGGCCAGCCTCTCCCTTTGACCGCTACCACCACCACCACAGATGCCTCGCCCAACCACACCCTCCGCTTTCTCCTTTCCGTCCATGAGAACCAGCGCTGGTGGGTCGGTCTTGACTGGACTGCCAATCTCCTTCCCTCTGAACGCCCTGCTTGGTCTTCTCCTGCTCTCCTCCCAGTCTCCCCCCCAACCACTTTCGTCCTTCCCGACCCCTCTACCATCCATCTACCTGCCCCAGACCTCAAGTCGACCATCAAACGCACCGCTACCTGGAAATGGGTCGATCCAGAGTGGCGTCTCCTCGTCCACACACCGGGCCCCCAGCGTCCTCTACCCACAGACGACCCTTCTCCTCTCTCTCTCATTACCAGCGCCAGTCATTTCTTCTTCAACTCAGCAAACGTCAAGGCCTCCTCCCAACTTTCACCTGACAACGACAACAACAACAACTCTGACCAACCCTTGACAGATCCTGATGGCTGGATATACAGCGACAACAAGTGGGAAAACCAGTCTCATTCCAATAGCTTGGGCAAAGTAAGCCCCACCTTCATCTAACAAAACGCTTTCCTCATCAAGAATCTAGTACACCCGCCACAGACGATGGTCCCGTATAGCCATTGTCACCGAACACGTCCAAGTCATTCCTCTTGGCCATGCCGACCACCAACCCCATCCAAAAGAGACTCACACCACTTCTGCTACTCAGCCAGGTACCTGTTCCACTACCCCTGTCACCTTCCAACCAGAGACCCGTTCCGCTACCTCTGCCACCTCCCAGCCAGACAGTCCTCTTCGACAGCGTCTCCGTGCCGCCCTTTCCAGCTCCACTCGCTCTTCCTAATAATTAGTTATCTTTCTCCTCTGTTCTGACCGTAACTAAGACATTGTAATCTATGACGAATAACTAAATTTTTTTCCTCTTATCACTGTGATCTTGAGGTAGTGTCATCGCACATACATTTATATATCAAATAGCCGATCCTATTGATCCCTGAAGGTCAAGAAATGATCCTTCTGGTGTAGGCGCAACCGATATCGGTATTCTCTGCCTTGGTGGTGTTCTGTGGTACGGCCGCTGCGGATAATGATAGTGATTTTGATTTCTAGATGATAAAGAAGACGTTTGTCGATAAAAGTCACGCCGGTCATAATCCCTCTGAGAATTCGGGAGGAATGCACAAGGCGGAACAGTCAATAAAGATACCGATGAAGCAGGTGGCAGGACTGGGGAGCTGGGATACCGTGGGGAAGGTTGTGAGTACACCGATATCGAATCCACCATACTTGTATGTGCTTCTGACTGTACAGTGCTTTGTCCATCGTCGTCGTCGCTGTCGGCATCACTACGGATCATTGATTGTGTTGTTGTTCCCTCAACAGACAATTCCAGTGTCGGAGAATCCATACGCCGAGTCAAATTACTCTCTGTATCCGTCGAATGCCGTTGCTCTTTGGTCACCTTGGTTCTCGAAATGGTCAAAACATCATCATCATCATCATCATCGACCACCAGAGTCGTATCACTCTTTCCACTCCCATAAAACCCAACAGAACTTTTTGAAGAAGGAGCTCGACTCATCGGGATTGGGGCTACTTTCGAACATTTCCGTTTCCGTAGGAAGAGTTTGTGGGTGCATTTGTTGTAGTTTCGAACCGCTTCGCTTGCAAACCCAAAGAGGGCGAAGAAGAGTAGACCAGAGATAATGATGGTCCATCGAACTCGTTCAAGGTCGATAATCCCCGAATCTCCTTGTTCGTGTTGATCGACACGGTTGAAATCTGTTCCCTCGAAACAAGTCATTCAATAAGCATCAAAAAAGGAGACATGACTCCAAGACATACTGTGATGTATTTTTTTCCAAGACACCCACGGCTCGACGTGACCTTGTGTAGCGTATGTGATGATAACATACAACTGGGTTGAAATATGAAACAGTCCCTGTGTCCCAGCTAGGCACAACAACCTGATATACTGGCTCGGAGTAAGTTTGTCTTGACTAATCGACAAAATCTCCTTGACCCCGACATAGTTTCGCTTGAGACCAACAACGCACAGCACCGAATACACGGAAGCGATAAGGGCGAGACCAAGTGGTGGAGTAAGAACAAGGACATAGGCTAGAGCGGTGTTGTAAATGGTTGGCCAACAACCCACATCCTCAAAAATGTCATAACGATGGCTTTGAACAACGATATCTGAAGATCGATCAAAACGAAATTTAAAAAAAATTCGGGCAAAAGGGGATACTGGGATAACTCAACGAAGAATCATGACCATGACTGGAATTCCAACTCCAATCGCCAAATCGACAAATATACTTCTCCGCTCCTAGTATCAACAATCATTTTTTCAATCAACTAAAAGAATTGAAATTGAAATGTTTACCTCCGACCTCGTCCTTGTAATGGCCTTGACCCCAATAGCACGATACAAGCGTCTACTGATACATAAAACTCCAGCAGGTATAGCAACCGAAGCTCCTACAAGCATCTTCGTTGCTACGTCACAGTAAACCGGTGCTCGATTTACTACATTGCCGTTCCAAACGACAGAGTTGATAAATAAGAAGAGACTAGAAAGGGATACCCATCCCAGGTATATACATGTACCCGCGTTCCACGCTGCAACGTAGCGTCAATGAGATAGCTATTGAAAAGAAGAAGAAGAAACCTCACCTTGCAAATACCAAGTGAAGGGATTAACTGTCAAAATGAAGGAAAGAAAGGCAAAGGCCGAAAAAACTTGATTAGAAACTGTCATCCCTTTTTGAATTTGATAACTCTCGATCGCACAGAAACAGGCGTCGCGGTGGAAACGGGGAGGAGGCAGGGAAAAGAAAGAGGTGACAAAGGACAGGGAGAAGAGGGAAGGATAAAATGGCACGACTGCCACAGAACACCCAGCTTAAAACAATGCCTAATACCCACTCTTTGTATCTTTGTATCTTTGTATTCCCGGGGTTGCCATTTCCATAGTTAGACACAACAACAAAGTACAAGAAAGTTGACATATAGAGTAAGCACCATATCCTGTGCCTGGAGATGATATGATCAACGGCGCGTTGTATGAGAACAATTGAGCAACTAAGAGACATCTTCATCTGAGAAAATCGCTGTCAAAGCTATACCGTCTTCTCGGATGACGCCTCTATACATGCCAGACGAGTTGAAAGGCAGGGTAACTATATAAGATCAGCGTTACAATCGATGCAACGCGAGACAAATCGCTTACTATTGCCCTCCGAGTCCAGAACGATGACACCTCCCTCGCCACCTAGTCCTTGCAATGCCTCCACAGCATGCTTTCCGGCTTCTTCGATTGGTTCATCTTGGTATTGTACCCTTCGGGCGAGGGTCACAGCAATGGCCAACCGTATGAAGTACTTAGAAGCCTTGTTGACAACAGCAACGCATTACAGAAATAGCAGAAAAACGCTCACGTCTCCATCTCCTGTACCAGATATTCCCATGGCGGTCGGTTTGTGGCCTCTGCGGAACCTGTCCAATAATGCCCTAAACCATGTGTTTGTTGTATGCTTCCATTCTTCTGCCCAGAATCCAGAACCCATATGCGGGGTATCTCCAATCCTGCCAACAAGCTTATTAGTACGTCCACCTGTCGAGGTCAAGACCGCTATGCAGCCCCGAATGTCCAATGCTACGGCACCAACAGTCCCTTTAGGCAACTGATCAATAGGAGGAAGCTTTTCATGAACACCATCCGAGGGATATGGCAGTGGTTCTTCAGGTAGTCCTAGTCCTCTTCGATGTTCTCTCCACCGTCTTTCAGTATAAAAGTATGAGGGATCTACGAGTACTTCTCCAAGAGAAACACCTATCTCTTCTGCAGTACTTCCTGCAAGGAATGGATGTGGATTTCGTTCCGAGTTAATGTATAATGCACGGACAAGTTGAGAGGGATTCTTCACTCTGGTCAGTAGTGTTACAGAAACCCCTCGTCGTGTGGCTGCTATGTGGGGATGAGAGGCTGGAGGCTTGGAGAGCATGACAGATGCCTCCAGCTCATTCTGATACAAGATCAAGCCAATGGGTTCTATAAGTTAACTGAAAAATACCTTTCCCGCTACATTAAAAACAGCACCCTTGCCAGCATTGAACAATGGACAGTCTATTAAAGATGAGCCTCATCGTTGAGGTTCGCAAGATAATATTTCCAGTATATGTTACCTTCCATGATCGTGACTGCCGCTGCAACGGCATCCAGGGCCTCACCGCCATTGCGCAAGACTTTATATCCCTGTACCAAGACAAATAAACCTCCAAGCCTTTGGACGAGGGGAACACTCAATCCACCGCTTCCAGTGACTTCTTGAGTGCCTTTCTATATGCCGCCTGTTGTTCCGGTGTGGAAGCTTCCCGAGTGATTGTGCCCGCTCCTCCGTGGATCACGAGAACATATCCACCAGCAGAGGAATGTAAGGGTAGGAAGGGAGATTTCTCTGAGGCGGCCATATGTCAAGAGAGGTCTCGAGAGACCAGTATGATATCAACCCTAACCACGACACGTTATTAGTTGGTGACCGAACGCGTCTCTTTAACTTTAACTAATAAACATGAGTGGAAACAAATACGCTAACCTTCCGGACATTGTAAGCTGCTTCATATTGTATATATCCTATTCTTACCCTGACCTTCTAGGACACTGCTCCAGATGTCTACGAGACTGATGATATCGATATCCTTTCGACGCCTCGACCAACAGTGAGCGTCATTCTATGTCTGTGACTTCCTTTTGTCATAGCCATACTAGAAGGCAGAGTTAAGTGACGAAGAAGGTCCCCCGAGTCGAAACGCCGGTAAAAAACAGATACCGCCTCCTACCAAGGAAGAACTCGACGTGTCAGGTCTAAACCTCGATGAAGCAACAAAGAAATTCGTAAAAGCCGAGCGCAGGCGTAAGTCACTTGGATACCTTGGCTTTCTCGAACACCTTGAAACCTTATTCATTTATTTTTTCGACTTCCCAGACCGCTCTCGGACAACCTATGTTTATCCATCTTCTCCGGAATTACCATCATCGACGACCAACCAATCTGATGTTTCTCGTCCTATTCCCCTTTCACGGCGATTACAGCAGCTCAATATTGAACTTACTGCACTGGAAACTGAGTTCTCAGACCCTTCCAACCCGTTACTTCAAAAAGAACGTGAGGAGGACAATATTGATCCTGGAGAACTCATCAAGGATCTGGTCGTCGTACGGAGTAGACTGGATAAATTTAGAAAATGTCATGAAGGTCGTGCTCGTCTCATAGGTACAGTTCTAGGTGATAATAGACCAGAGCCGAAATCCAAAGAAGACCAGGCGTCAGATTCGGAAATCGAGGACTCGAATAACCCGGAAGCGTCGAAAATGCGAAATCTGATTGACATTGACAAGCGCGTTGCAGAACTTGAAAAGCTCATCGGCTCGTCTAGTGCTACGCTCGATGAGGTAATGTTGACTTAACATGCGGACAACCTTCCCTCTCACTTTCTAATCCTCTGTTTTAGACCTCGCCCCTCCCTCCGCCCCTGTTGCCCTTGATCACACGGCTCAGCTCTCAGCTCGCACTCCTTACACAACCCCGACACATAGACTCTTTATCTCGCCGTCTTAAACTTCTTCTATCTGATCTGGACAGAGCATCCGCTGCTCAACAACAACACCGACGCCACTCGTCTCAGTCCAGCTCTCTCATTACGCCTATCCCTGAAGGCCTTTTGCCTATTTTGTCCCGCCTCGGTCCTACCCTACCACAAATTCCACACATACTCACGCGATTAAGAACCCTGTCGACCCTTCACACGTCTGCTACGGGCTTCCAGGCGACACTTAATGAACTTGAACAAGAGCAACAAAAGGCACATGATGCCTTAACGGTCCTTAATGATGCTGTAAGATCCGTGGAGAAAAGTCTTGAAGACAATCGGACTCTGGTCAAAAACAATGTTACTGGCCTTGAGGGACGAGTAGATATGTTGTCACAAAGGTTAGAAGAACTGGGCAGGGACCAATAGCGACAATGTATATTATGGTTACAATACCCCTATGCGATTATCTACAGAGTAATCTGAATCACTGGATTGGAAGGGGTTCAATGTTCTAATTTTCGGGGACGAAATCGGGGTCGTTCAAATCACCCTGCTGTTTATAATCTTCCAGGACATTCCGAGCATGTTCCTTGGCACCTTGCGATACCTTGGGGTCTGTAAACAAATGGTAAGATTTGAGATCATGAGTCTATGGACCGTCGGGACGTACTGGAGATGGTGGCTTTATAACCTCCTGTATAATATCACGTAAGCAAAAGGCCCTCAGTAAATCAACTTCAGACTAACCAAGAACGTTTCCAGCGTTCTTAGATCCGCTGTCAGCAGCATCCTGAGCACCAAGTTCATTCTGCATGCCGCTGAGCCTTTCCTCAGCGCTCTCCTTAGCAGATTGGGAGGTCTTTGGGTTGTTAATTGTGGCCTTCAAGCCTCCGGCGATGTTCCTGGGGTTGGCGTTGTCTGAATAAAAGTGAGACGGTAGTCCATGAAAAGCTTAATACTGGGTTTACCGGACATGGTGGCGAGAATATGATGATGGAAGTACGTGCGGAATATGTCAGGTTATATACCGCTATTTTGTCTCAGACGAAGCGGCTGCCAGGCGATCGCTGTGTGTTCATAGATCTCAGATCTCTACCACGATGACGCAAGTAGATGGATACTGGTGTAAGGTAGACAATTAGATACAGGAGAAGTGACTGAGAGCCTCAACGAATCACGTCATTCTTCGTCGTCCTGACTCTGGAGCCAACAAGGTAGCACTTAGCTAGAAACGTTTCATGATTGATTCATCAGTACCAAGCACGTCTTTGACCAAATGCGCACCTTGTCCTGTATCTGGACTTGATCGAGTTCCTCATCTTCGTCATAATCAACAGTCTTATCCATTCGACCAGCTCCAAGTCCCCATCCACCGCTCGCTCTCGGGCCCGCTGGGCATTCCATACTTGGACTCCTATTAGTTGTCAGTCTCAGTCAACCACCCAAGGCGGATGGCGCACTTTAATAAATCAAGTAGCTCCACCCTACGCTTGTGTTCGGAATCGTAAGAGTGACCTATTTTCGGGGTTTCATCCCCTGATATGCCATCTTGGTCACTCAAACCGAGACTCAAGACCGATATTTTACTCCTATGCTTGTGCGCCACACGTCCCCGTCTGTCTCGTGGTAGTCCACCAGACAAAAAGCTAGGTGCTCGAACGGGAAATGTTCCATGGTTGTTCAAAAGACCTGCACGCTCAGACGGTCGAGCCCCGCGCAGCGCCCTGAGTAAATCATCTACCTTGGCAGCATTCGGTGAGGCATCAGGATCTGGAGGAGCAAATGAAAAGGTGGTTGAACGATTCTCGCTCTGTGAAGCCAGAACAAGTAGCCTGCAACCTTATTTTAGTCGATCAGACCGACCACTAGTATTCATCGGACATACATTTGTTGTAGGCGCGGTTGATGAAAAGTCTCCGAGATGTTTTCCAAACGAAACTGCTCAAGGAGTCGGTTTGCTAAATGTACTATGACGCTGTCTCGGAAAGAACGAAGTGCGATAGTGCGAACATCTATGTGATTTGACGTATGCTCAAGCTTTGCAGATGAATTGCAACTGTTCTGGCGATTGGGTGACTTTGCCCTGTGGGATTTAGGGGTTCTATAGAGTGAAGACAGGAGGGGATGTGTCTGCAGTGGCAACAAGACCTGTTGTTGAATCAGTTGGGTGAGCACGAAAGGGAAGCAACAGTTGCTCGTCACTCACTCCTTCAACGTACGTGAGCACCTGGTCCCAGAAAAAATTCCAGGTTTCTACGACTCGTGCAATCAATTTATGATCGTGGACACCCATTAGCTTGGCATTCAATGTGACCATTCCTGCAGCAATCAAGTCTGCAGCATCGGATTCCAAAATGTTGAGGGCACGGTTGGGCGTAGACGTAACGACCGTTTGGATGTGGCGTTTGACAAGGGAATTGAGATCTTCTCTGCGAGCAGGGTAGATTAAAACGTGCTCATTCGTGACGTGAAAGGCACTCACACGGGTATTCGAAGAGGTTCTCCATTGAAAAGAGGGAGAACATGGACATGCAATAAACCCCATGAGTCTTGAGAATTGATAGATGCAAGGCTGAGCTGAGATATACTCCCAGGCGGCACCAAGGACATGGTAGAGCTAGATGAGAGCTGGGGTGCCAGCCTGTGCATTTCGCGACTGACGAGTTTCGCGTCGTAGGTGCGACCATGAGAGCTCTGGAAAGGATTGAACCGACAACTAAGAGCCGAATAGTGCAAATACCTTGGACGGTGAAGTATGAGCCTTTGGGATATTTATTGTACTGGAGGAAGCGTTCATGAGGGAGCCGGAGGGAGAAATTGAGGGAGAGCTAGTTGAGCCTGAATCGGCCTTTGTATGGCTATGGCTGTGCGGATGAAGGAGTTGGGCGGACGAGACAGAGCCTCTGAGATTAGCGCCAGAAGATCCACCAGAAAGGGATAATTTATCTGCAAAGAATCCCAACCGCTTTGACGTTGCCCAGCCCTCTGGCCCCAGCACATCGCGGTTGGTGTCCTGTTCCGTGGCCGTACTCAGAAACCGTGTGCTCGCAGAGGATTGTCGCGGTGTCGAGTCGCTTGATGTGCGCCGTCGGGGTTCGCGTATCTCACCAGAAGTACTCGTTCTGCTTGACTGGATCTCTGACGGCGGCTGTTCGTGTGAACGGCGAGGAGGCTGAGTGTGGCCGGCAGTCCAGGCTGGCGACATATTGGGTTCGTGGTGACAGCCGATATAGCCGCCTGCCTCTGAACACAATAAATGTAGTGTTTATGTGTCGTAGAATGAATGTCTATGGCAATCAAACTCATGTCAATACAGTCATCCTCGAAACGTTTCTTTTCCAGATTATTTGCTTTGCTGCCGCCTACAAGACGTTGTTTTAATGTTCTCGCAATTGAGTCTTCCGCAGACGACACCTGCGCTGCTGTTGTGAACTCGTCCCGCAAAATCCTTTCAAATGTTGTTATTAAGCAGAACGACATGTCGGTCACCTTGTGCTCGCCGCTCTCGAGAAGGACTGACTTGGCCTTCCCAGTCACAAGGGCTATGGAGGAATACATGCCCTACTAGCCATCCATGAACATATGCGCAGCATGGTTCGTCGATTTTCTTCAACTTTCACCGTCCTTGTCACCAATCGTCGCTAGCCCTTTGCTGTCAAACGAGCTCTGACCGAGGCTGGTGTTGATCTCATACGAGATATCGACGGCATTGCATTTACGAGGGGCCCAGGTACCCTCCCATCATCGCCCTTTGTTCTGATCCTCATTTCTTTCCATGTCAGGGATGCCTGGCTGTCTGGCCGTTGGATGCAATGCTGCAAAGACGCTTGCCACTGCGCTAGATAAGCCCTTGGTTGGGGCTCATCATATGGTCAGCACCTGCTACACTGTTTCCTTCTTTAAAACCTATTCATTTTCTCTCAGCAAGGACATGCACTTACACCTTTGCTCACTTCAGAGGAGCCTCCTAAATTCCCGTTTCTTACGCTCTTGATTTCCGGTGGACATACATTATTGCTCCTTGTAACGTCTACTACGGGTTTCCGGATACTTGCCACAACGGAGGATGGAGCCATCGGTCACTGTATTGACCGTGTTGTTCGCTTGCTCAAATTAGAGTGGGGGTCACTCGGCCCAGGCGCTGCTCTGGAGGAATTCGTGAATGAGGATCCAAATCCTGACATTTCTGATATCCCGCCCCTCCCAATAGTAACACAAGGGCGGCTGTTCTTTTCTTTCGGTGGATATCACTCATGGATGGAAAGATATCTCACTGCACAGGGTGGTATTGAAACATTTGATGTTCCCCGGAAGCGGCGGCTCGCTAGAGCGTTTCAGGCATCTATCTCTGCCCATCTTGAGGAAAAGGTGTTGCTCGGGCTGAAATGGTGTACTGATCAAGATATTCACGTTGAAGATCTTGTCGTAAGTGGTGGAGTGGCAAGCAACCACTATTTGCGTCAACGGTAAGTCCCTGCAACCGTCATGCTTCATTTCCTCCGCTAACAACGAGACAGTCTACGACAATGTCTAGATTCTTCATCAACGTATAAACCCATTCGCCTGGTCCTCCCTCCTGCCTACCTTTGCACAGGTTGTTTATTTCATCTTACTATTGTCCACGCTGACTGTCATTCTGTAGATAATGCAGTTATGATTGCCTGGGCGTCCATGTACCGCTTTCTTGCAGGTAATCACGACACATATGACATTATTCCTCGCTCGAAGTGGAGCATTGAGGAGATTTCGGAGCAGTAAAACATAGCACATATTATAATACCATAGATCACCTAACTACATTGAAAATATCTTCCGTTTCAAGATACTAGATATATAATAGCACACGATTGTCACTTCACGTGTTCAGCAAATACGTCACGCGAAGCGAAATGGGCGTTCGCGAACGCTCCCGCAATGCCTCCTTATTTGAATCCTCTAAAGCGTTCTGCTGAACCTGAAGATGCACCCTGGAGTGCTCGTAAGCGGCAAAATTCAGCATCTGGACAGGAGGAATATTGGATGGTGACGTGGTAAGCTCTGCCTCAAGGCCAACGCTGAATAAGAGTTAATGATACATGGCCTGTACGGTTAGGCGGAATCCTCAGACGAAAAAGCACAAGACTTGGGATGGGGATGCAGTGCTCGTAAGGAATGGCAGAAAATCCACATTATACGATGTCGACGGCAGGCAGTGCGTGCATATAAACACCGGCTTTCCCACTCACGCCTTCTAATCATATCCAGGCTTGCAGTTGGCTCAATAGAGGGCGTACTTGAGGAAGGCACGGAGTACTCTGTCGGCGGAAAAGCGCTTGAGCTCGATCGTCAAATAACGAGAGCAGACTACGACACCGGTCGATGTTTTGGCAACGGATTCGGAAATTCGACTTTCACACAATCCATCTCAAACTCATCACTGGCTGCAGCTCAAAAAAATAATAAATTTGTCTCTCCTTCAATTCGCAAGCCTCCGGCACCACTCGTAGAGAAGCGCGGAATACCCTTAATGCCCGTGAATTTAGCATCTAATACTTATATTCCACCCTCAAATAAAGTGGAACAGCCTTCAGAGAAGTCAAACTCAACTTATTGGACCGCTAATTGGTGATTATCAATGATGGTGCTAACATGATGTATTTTCATGTTCATCTTCTCGTAGGCGCAAGCAACAGAGTAAAGCTCATAAAACTTGGGATGGCGATGCGTATGTATCGCATATAAATGAAAAGCTGACCATGATTGATGGAAACGGGAAAGTGTACGTACCCCCATACTGTAATCGGATAGCTGTCTTATCTGTTCCGTTTCAGCATGGGGTTCACAACGATGCGAGGGCAACAGCCACACGGGGGCTTTCATATATATATCGGTGGCAAAGAAGTCGAGCTCGACTGTCAAATTCCGCAGTCACAGTTTCCTGGCTTCAAGGATGAGGGTGATGATTTGAAACCAGGCCCAATTTCCGAGCTCGCGAAAACAGCTATCAATATCAAGTCGTTCTATGGTGCCTCAAAGCCGAAGCTTTCTGGACCATTGTCAGTAAACAAGGACTTCTGGTGGTGTTGACCATATTGAGGACCACTTCTTCAGACATGATCCAAATGCCGATGGAGCGACTGTGATGAAAGCACCGACAAAGGCTCATATCAAGAAATTCAATGCTCAGTGAGCTGCAACAACATTTATGTATCAGGCTCATCACAGTATCTTTCAGGGATCGACTAATTGTTCCCGTTGTCCTTGACCCCATACTGACCCGTAGAATGCGAGACCACCAAAAAGAGGGCAAGTCTAAAATTACCAAATGGTCCTCACTGCTGACTTGTTAATTACAGGTGTCGAGTTTCTGTATGAATGTGTCATGGGACTCCGTAAACATGAGGGACAAGGCTGTATATTAGCTGACGAGATGTACGTTGACATTTTTCATGCTTCCCACCGAACATTCACGGAACCCAAGGGGGCTTGGCAAAACGTTGCAGGTGATTGAGTTGCAAGGATTTAGTCAAAATGGAAATCTAACCAACGACGTAGACAATTGCTCTCGTGTGGACACTTCTCAGTAAGCATAGGCCAGGATCGCTGACTAAATACCACTAAGTCTTACAGAGCAAAATCCATATTCTGGGATTGGACCGGTGGTTAAGAAGGCTTTGATTGTCTGTCCGGTTTCTTTAGTGAATGTAAAATTGAGGTTTTATCTCTTCTCTTTCATGCTTATTCCAAGGACAGAATTGGAAAAGCGAGTTCTATAAATGGCTTGGGAGAGATCGCATCGGGATTTCAACTTGTAGCAAGGATCCGATTGAACTACATGCCTTCAAAAATTCGTCAGTGATCTACAATCCTTGTATAATGGAAGTGACTGAAATGGATATAAGCTCTACGCATCAAGTTCTTGTGATAGGATACGAGCGTCTCAGATCCCTGGTGTGAGCGTCCTTTTGGTTCGGTTCACTTGCCCCATCCTGCTGACCTTGATTTAGTAGCAAGTCTGAGAAATTACGGTGCTTGTGAGTGTGTTAATCACTCAAAGCAAACTTGGTCTGATTTTTACTTCAGCCCACAGATCGACCTTATTATCTGCGACGAGGGACATCGTTTGAAGTCATCTCAAAATAAAACAACACAAATGTTCAAAGACTTCAACACACGCCGTCGTGTAATACTATCAGGTACGCCTATACAAAATGATTTGGGCGAATTCCATGCGATGGTAGGCAAACACTGTCGCCTGGCTGTCTCCAAACTTGATTCAATGTTCCTAAGGCTGAATTTTGCAATCCTGGGCTTTTTGGTAGGCCTTGAAATTCTCGCCTTGAGCTGGGCCAACTGTTTGTAGACGACTATGCCACCTTCCGACGGGTCTATGAAATGCCTATCCTCAAGAGTCGAGCGCCAGATGCCTCTCTGACAGAAGTGGAATTGGGAGATGGACGAATGAATCAGGTTGGAGAATATTAGCTTCACGGTTCACCATATAACTGAATAATCTCAGCTACTGACGATAGCCAAGAGTTTTGTCCTGCGTCGAGATGCCAGCCTACTAAAGGATCATTTACCTCCTAAGCGTACGTGCCCATAATATCATATGGTCCTTTCTCAACGCGGTTCCGTCATAGATGAATATATTATTTTTATCACCCCAACTCCTCTGCAACTGGAGATCTTCCACAAAATTCTCAGTCCCGACAGAGTAGACGACTTGATAGAACAAAGCACTACTGCTGAGTCACTTGCACTGATCGGAATTCTCACAAAAATCAGCAATAGCCCTATACTACTCAGAGCTACTGCTGAAAGTGCCAAAGAAAAGGAAAAGAGCATGTTTCATAAGCGCAATTTTACGGAAGCAGCCAACCTGGTGCCCGAAAAGGCCCAAATTGACGATATGAGCTTAAGCGGTATGCTTGTTTCTTTTGTATCTGCGGAAATATTTCATCAAGTTCAGGGAAGTTGATTGTCCTATCAAAAATGCTCGATGTGGTCCGAGAGGTAATATGAAGTCTTTTCTGCGATAGGGTCCAGTTTGACCAGTGAATCATGCTAACAGACCACTGAAGAAAAATGCGTTCTCGTATCGCATTACACTTCAACTCTGAATATTCTGGAAGCCTTTTGTCGGAAAAAGCGCTACTCCTACTTCCGCCTTGACGGGTGAGTGCCAGGACTTTTGACTGAGTATAGTCCTGATCAATCCTTCAAGTCAAACACCACAGGTTCGAAGACAAGAGTATGTAAATGCTTTCAATAAATCTAGCCAAAGGGGTGGTTGTGAGTACCTGGAACATCCTTCCTCGTCCGGAACTGAAACATTCGCTAGTTATATTTCTTTTGAGCTCCAAGGCTGGCAAGTACTACCTGTTGCTCCTTTTCAAATGATTCGCTCGTGGCCTGACACTGTATGCGTAGGCGGTGTTGGAATCAACCTAATTGGTAATTGCTCCTCCATTCAATGTTATCAGAAAATCTTGAACCCATGGGACCTAGGTGCCTCGAGGTTATGTCTAATCGATTCTGACTGGAATCCAAGGTTGGGAGATATTTATAGTTCTCAGTTAAACTTGTACCTGATTATCGGCCATTAGCCATGACTTGCAGTCAATGGCCCGCTGCTATCGGTGCAGTGTTTCTCTTACAGAAAACATGGAGACGTTCCTGATTGAGGCGCAACAGAGATGGTCAGAAAAGATCGGTACATATTTACAGATTTCTGACAACAGGCGCAATCGATGGTAATTCGTCAACAAGTCTGTGGTAATCACCTTGCTCAAAATTCCACGCAGAGAAGATATTTCAGCGACAAGTCACCAAATTGGCACTCAGCGACTGTAAGCATTCGTTCAAGCACATAGGATTTCGAGCCTTGACTTACTTTGCTTTCAGCTTTAATTGGCTCGGTTCGTCTGATCTGTAAACTCCAGGTTATGGACGTCAATATTATCTAACCAGGCTACTAATGCTTCAAAGAGCGATACTTTCACACGCAAAGACGTGAGTCTCCGTCCTTAGCATACTTCTCCAATCGAATTCTAGATATCATGGTTCTTTCTTCTAGCTTCGAGATATATTTCGCATCCACGTTGATACTCCCAGCAATACCCATGACCTCCTAGAATGCCCATGCGATGAAGGACACAACCACAATATCCAAACCCTGGAAGATGACGCCTTTCCCGACTTTGAAGCCTCGTGCATCAATTTGAATGGCTCAGACGACAGCATTGGCGAAAGAGGATTTGTCAACGCGGCACAGGTAACGCCAAGTTATCTTGGAAGGCTTGACAAGGCGGTCAGTGCAACAATAACATCTCTCCCAATGTGTCGGACAATAACTACTTCAACTTCAGTATCTGGAAAAGAAGAAGGCCGGACTGGCTGTCCTTGAGGAATGGAAACACGTCAACTGCTTGGCGGCCACGGCATGTGATAATATCCGGGACGATATTCTACGTCAGCTCCTACTTCCAGATAAGAGGGAGGTTCCTGAATCTAAACCCGAGCGTCTCGTGGCAGCAGTTGACTTGGACCAGCTATGTGCCGCTGTGAAAGTCAAGTCCATGACTGAGGTCCAAGGAGGTACCATTACATTTGTCTTTGAGAAGACCGACAAAGTACTAGAAGAGGGATAATGAGTGCATTTTTTCCATACTTGAATAGCCTTGATGTATAAGAAGGCTCGACATGATCAGATATAGGGAGAAGGACAGGGTGTGATACTACACTGTAGTAACATAAAGCGACAACCCTCATGGGACATGCATAACATTGGGCTTCAAAGAAGGGTGCATGTACAATCTTAATATGGCCGCCACGTCATAGATATTATACTATTTTTGGTCTACTTGTTGTTCTTCAACATTCACTCCACTTGGGATGGATGGTACCCCACCCCCGCGAGCACACGCATTCTTCCACTCCCTCATCTCCCACAGAGTCCAGCTCTACTCCCTCATTTCTCTCCTCGCTGTCTCTGCTGTAGTCCTCAATGCTCTTCGCAATCATAGCAACTTCTACTCTGTCGCAATCTATCTTTCGAAGAGTAGTCGTAGCGTTCTCGTGCGTTATCCTTCCGATATCTCGAGACAGTGTACTTGATCCTGGAGTGGAAGGTTCTGGCCAATTTCGCTGTGTTACTGGCATTGTTCTCTGGGCATGTTGTGCAACGCATATTCTTTGGCTCCCTTCGTCCAAATGAACTTGAGGTGTGTCATTTATCGATAGGTTTTCTTTCCACTCTCTTTCAATGTCTGCCAGCGTCTGTACGATCGATTGTGGTTCTTCATAACCGAATCCTTACTCGCCTTCACGATTTTTCGAGACGAATTCGATATGCCCTTTATTCTCATGTTCGGTTTTCTGCTGTTCATCAAATCCTTCCATTGGCTTGCAGGAGATCGGATTGAGTGGGTTCGTGCATTCAGTTCCGCGCATTTGAATGATGAGACTCACGTTTCCATAGATGGACCAGCAGCCATATCCCGGACCAGCTCCGTTATTCCACCTCAGAATGATGGCACTATTCGTGATCTTATGGCTTACTGACTTCGTTATGTTCGTCGTTGCCGTTGATCACACTTTCACACATGGTGTTGGTGGCATGGTCCTGTTTGCTAGCGAGGTTAGTCCTTTGTGTATAGGAACAGTTCCTGCTCGGTGCTGACTGTATCAAGTATGGAATTTTGATGGCTAGCATCATGAACACTATCCTTAAATATCTACTCTCAGCATATGATCTAAGGCGTGCAGGCCGTCGCGGTGGAGAAAATGCACCTCCTTGGGAAAATAAGTCCATGTGGGTGTTTTACATTGAACTCGCAACAGGTGTGCTCGTTCGTTGTACGATTTGAACGGGATATCTCATTGGTATTGTCCAGACTTTCTCAAACTCACGACCTATCTTGTTTTCTTCACAATCATTATTACGTTCTATGGCCTTCCACTCAATCTGATTCGAGATGTCTACATCACTGCGAGGTCCTTTATCACCCGCTTGCGCGCCTTGCATCGTTACCAGGCAGCTACTCGCAATATGGACCAACGCTACCCAAACGCTACCGAAGCTGAGTTGACAGCGACATCTGATCACACCTGTATCATATGTCGCGAGGATATGGTTTTGCCCGATCAGAACCAGGTTCCTCCAAATGACGGGCCGAACATGACACCTAAGAAGCTACCTTGCAGTCATATATTCCACTTCTACTGCCTTCGCTCCTGGCTCGAGAGGCAACAGAGCTGCCCCACATGGTACGGAAACTTTCAAAGCAAATTTTTCAGGAGAACGCTCAAATATTTATCATTTACATAGCCGGCAAACTGTACTCGAAACAAATACTAACCAAGCCAATCCCCCTGCACCCGTAGCACAACAGCAAGAGAATAATCCAGGAGATGCAGTGCCGGGAAACAACCCTGCTCCGAATAACCCTATGGGCAATCCCTTGGGACTCCTTGGACGCTTCTTTGCTCCGCCCGGCCAACCTGCCCAAGCTGTCAATCCTCCTCCGAATGTTCCTGCTAGGGCAGTACAGAACCAGGGCACCCATGGTCAGCACAATCCCGTTGTGATTGAGTATCGCATTCAGTACCAGACTCCTACACCTGGCTTTGCAAGTGTTGGACAAAATAATGCGCAGAGTCCTCCTGCAACGCTTCAGCCGATCCGACCATTGGATGGATTTGTTGGGCCCAACGGAGCGTGGCAACGCTGGCCCGATAATCGTGACAATATTGAAAATGCAAACGCCATTCCTCTGAACCCATCCATTCCGGATGCAGAAATGCGTGAAGAGCCCCCCGCTGCAGTGGCCCTTTTAGAAGAACAAATTGAGGGAACAGGCCCGACAGATAGCGAGGATCCGCGAGCAGCAGCCGCAATTGCGGCACTACGTCGTAGTGGTGGAAAACCTCCTTCCCTGATCGAGCTTCCTAGTAACGGAGAAGACCATAGCGCTCGGGAGGCCCATGTGGAGAATTCATCTACCTCAGCTGCGCCTTCTCAAGCCCCCCGATGGATCCCTTTGTTCGATCTTTCTATGACACGCTCACACACATCAGCTAGCATATTGGCCCCAGAAACATCCCATACCCAACCCTCATCTACTATCGGCCAAAATACTTCCCTTTCCCAGTTACCACAGCAAATTACGGATGCTCAACTAGCACTTCTAGACGATCTGACACGAGAAGCCATCGACGAGCGTCTTCGGATCTTGGAGAGTGTTTCTGGGATAGTGGATCAATGTGTTGAAAATTTACTCAAGGTCCGGAGTGCCCTGCCTGTCACAGAGGCTTTGAATGGAAGTTCCCAGGACACCATCATACATGCTGGTAACCGGTCCTCTTCAAGCACATCTGAGATTGGCACTGGCAATGAAAACGCTCATACTGACATGAGGGATAAAGGGAAGGGGATTGATCATGGATCCGAAAGCCAGGCAGTTTAGATGAACTAGTTCAAAAGCAAATTGTTGATTTACAGTCGGGCCTTGGATTCAAGTTAGCATGGTAATGATTATTTGGAAAATAAACGAATTGTTAGCCGACAGACATGAGAAATCAAGAAGTGCTTGCTAAGCCAAGCTCCTGGAGTCGACGTTTTAGAGCATCCGGGGGGCACTCGGATTTATCAACTAAGGCGTAAAAGGACTTGAATATCTGACCAAGAGATGGTTGAGAAATTGGTAATGAAGCGATGACCTTGTTCAGAGTCTCATCAATCTGAGAGTCAGTCAGAGCTGGGGGTAGAAGCTTCTGTAGTATCTTGGCTTCGAGACGTTCCTTGTCTGCCAGCTCGCGGCGATTGGCCTTGTCGTATTGGGAGGCAGCATCATGCTGAAAGGGAAAAATAGACATAAGACAATTCAACCTGAAATCACCTTGAAGCAGGAGAGACTTACGCGTCTGGCAATCCCCTTTGCCACGATTAGGTGCTAGGCAAACATGAGATGTTTGTATCCCAAAACATCTGGCAGCTATGCATAACTCACGATGGACCTGGCACCGATCTGACCATCTTTGTGGACCTTGTCTGCAGCCTGCACATCCGCCAGTACGGACTGAGTCATTTAAGCGGTCCTTCTCGGTTGACTGTGAATGCCTCAAAGCTTACACGGAGAGTACTTGCTATTGACGTATCCTTGGCCTACACGGGCAAATTGGAAACCACTGCAGTGTTATATCTACAGAAGTCACCTTACCTTCAATGCTTCCTTGATATCACGCATCAGGCGTGTCCGTGGATCTAGATCATAATCAAGAGAATTCGGTTCGATTTGTGGGGGGAGAGTAGTGTCTGGTCTACAGTGACCTCAACGTACCTAGATCCTTGACGAGAACTGCATACATGCGAACTGGCTGGAATACAAATCTATAAACCGAGGAAGTAACCCTCAGCATTTCCCAAGAATGAGAATGAACGGAGGTCTGACGAAAAAACAGATGGTCTATAATAGGAAGTCACGTTTTATTACCATTGAAATACCTACCTAACAACCATATTACACTCACGGTGCTAACAAGTAAGTATGAAGCCACGCAAATGAATCGCCCGATTGAGGTTATGTGCAATGCCGATAGGGGAGGCGCTAAGTAACAGGTTCAACTCTCACTATGACCAAACCGCCTTTCCCACCTTCTGGTGGCTACCTATCTGCTATAAGGGAGTCTTCGCGACAACTACGCCTCAAATCAAATATCAGGGTGTGTTGTTTGTTTCACTTTGACTCAGTGCTTGGGACACAATCCTGCTACAAGCGTTATCCTTTTGATGCCCCGATTCAAGATAGAGTGTAGGACCTATGCATCCCCATATCACCGATTCATGTTGATCGACACTGACACATTATCAAGTCGCTTATGCCCTTGAATATAGATTCCTCCAGCTGCTATCAGTCGTCTTCTACGCTCAGATGCATTCAGATCCTCGTTTCAGCGCATTTCGATTTTCCGTGGTTTTAATCTTCCGCTCAGGTTTGATTCCCACCTTGATGAATTAAACTTAATCTCTGTCCTTTCGTTCCTCAACTTTGCTTCTGGTTACCGGAGTCCTCTTCACGAACAACTAAGGCGAGGGGCATGGGACACGATGCGAGCCTTCGTGTTTTCATTGTACATCACTTCGACTTCCGAAGGAGACCTGTTATCTTCCCGTGGCATGCAGTCCATCAGCATGACGAAAGTTGCGGAACTTATGGGTGTTAGTTTGCACATCGAGAAACCTCAAGAGGGTCTTCCCGGTGTCATAGTTGGAGAGCTTGGTGGTCCATTATACGATCTGGTTAAGCAGATCACAGAAGTCTTGAACCAGACTGGAGAAATTCTTGTCTCTGGAGGTTACCCGAATCTCGGCAGTTTCGTTCTTGAAGCATTGAAAGAGGCTGGCGGATCTGCGAGTCAAGATCTGGCTTCCATTGAAGTGGTGCTTGAACGTGTGAGTGTCTCTCAGGATGGCTTGGGAGATTTCTCGGAAAATAACACAAAGTATCTCACAGCTTGTGAAAGCATTTCCTGCCTTACAAGACATGGCTGTCGTGGATGGCCAACGTGCGTCAATTACAGATCTTCATGCACACCCCAAATTTCACTGTATTTTTTTTTATTACAGCGGTTTATTGTTTCAAAAAAGCGCTTTTCCTCGTCCATGCCATCGAAATCCGCTTTGGTTCCATTTTACCGCCTCCATTCCCTATTCCCTCGACGCAGGACAATCCCATCTTTACAGACAATGTTATACCATCAATGTTGATACATCTGGGGATTCTTGATCTATCCCAAGCACCTGGCTTGAATACTCTATTCCCAAGCGCTCATTCCGAGGAATCTTTGCAAAGTCTTCTTGGCCCAGTCCCCAATGTCATATCCGATCAACAAATATCACTGCATACTAGCATAAAGAAGGGGCCATCCCTATCAAACGCTCAAGCATTCAAGTTACGGGCGGCTGCTATAGACGCTTGTGGAATGATCATTTCCCAAGCACATTCACTTGGCGTTTCTGGGCCAGAAGAGAATCAAGAGCCCCCGGATTGGATTCGCGAGATCACGCTGCCAGGCCTGGACATGTGGCTGTGGTCAGTAGCAAAGGATAGACCAGACTATCGAGCATTAGAGAGATTTGCACAGCGGGACACAGTATTCTATTGACGGTTGGTTCATTGCGCCAACGAACTATAGTACATAAGTATTGGAAATTCATGACAAAAAAGAAGAGAGATTCGAGTGCCGTAGGCGAACATCTGATAACGAAAATGAGGTTAGCCCTGTCATCCATAGGGTTGGAGTCAATGTAAGGACGCAGGCAACATTCTTGTATGTGATGCCTATACTTGAGATATTGAATCACTGTCACTCGCATTGCTGTCACTCTCATCGTTACCCCAGACGGCGAACGCACGGGGTCCATGTTGCTGGTCTTGTATCCTTGAGCTAGACCGAGGCCGAGTCCTGTCATGCAAAGCTGCAGAAAACTCCTCCAGATCACGATCGGGTATGCGACTCTTCCCGCTTGAGGGCCGATCAAGGTATATATCATCCCTGGAACCATGCTGGGCACTGTGTAAAAGACCAGAATCATTCGGCAAGGGTACTTCGAAGCCGACGTGTCGTGGTGAAACTCCAAATGTTGGCTGATGAGAAGATGACGGAATCCGACCTGTGGATACTCGCGAGCGAGAACGAGATTTGGACGTGCGGTAGCGTTCTCGTTTCAAGTGTACAACAGCACGGTCTTGATGTCGAGATTCACGGATCTTATCAACCGCCACGGCTTTCTCCCGAGGAGCTGAAAGGGTAACAACAGGTGAAAGTGCTTTGTCGGCTTCCGGAGACGAATCATCAATGTCAAAATCATCCTCCTCCTCTTCATCCTCCTCTTCATCAGAATTTTCATCAATCTTCGGATGCAAATTATTGTCGAGACCACTATCGACAGGCTGTTGACGTTTCTCTGGTTTCGACGGATTCTCTTCTACTACAACGAAAGACTTCTGGCGCTCGCGTTCATTCCACTTCAAGGTCCGGGAGATTGCGTGAAACCAATCCGAGGACTGGTTCTCTGCGCAAACAGTCGGGAACGGGTATCTTGATGCAGTGACCTTGATGTGATCTCCCTCTAGTCGCTAGCATCAGCATGATTAGAAGGTACAAGCGTAAGAATAGCTCACGCTTTAATTCAACTCGTCCACGTCCGTCAAAAGATGCCCATGCCGTACTTCTTGAATTGTAAGGGACACATATACGGAGCTCCATGCTGTCAGGCAGAAGCATGGGACGAAATGATAATGTATGGGGACAGATAGGAGTGATTAATATAGCAGGGATCTCGGGGTGAGCGAGAGAACCTCCTGCGGAGAGCTGACACAGGGATTAATCCAGTTGATGCACACGGGATGATAAAATCGGAACATACAGAATACGCCGTGGAACCCGTCGGAGTCGAAATCGTCAGCCCGTCTGCTTGAACAGTAGTCATATGATGGTCATCACCTGTCCTAAAATCAATACATATGGAAAGGAATTTCAATACAAACTCACCAAATAGTTCAAGGAGGCTCACGTAGGGGCTGGGACCTCTGTCGACCACAAGATCATTTAAAACCTCAAATTTCTCAACGGGTCTAGTCGTAAAACACATAATTTCTTTGTCCCTGGTAGGCTTCCCTTCTGTATTAGTGTGGGCCACTGACCATCCACCCTCGACAGATTCCCAACCGCCTTGTTCTATATTCTTCATCAATATCTCTCCGGTCTCCCCACGCTTCATCGCTTTCCGACCTTTGCTAACCTCGTTTACTACTGCTCGATAAACAGTACATGTGAAGCGCATCCGGAGATTGACGCGGATGCCATTCTCAATGGCTGAGTCCATGACAGCTTCGTGGTCATCGAAATCAAAATTTGTGAGGAAACCGAGGGATCCGAGGGCAAAAGGAAGCACAGGGGGCACTATACGCTGAAACAACCAGGAGGTGAATAGTACCGTACCGTCACCACCGAGCTGCAAATAAATAAAATTTGTGAGGGGATCTTTATCATAGACGAACTGATTACTCACGGTGACGACGAAATCGAATAAATGTGGACTGTTACTGCACATGCTACTCGTCCAGTACCGAAGCTGTCCTTCATCACATAAATATTCATTTCCACTACCAGCGTTCGAGGCGCCAGGCGATGAATGATCGCTTGATGTCCTACGCCTCGGAAAGGGATCGAACAGCTCTGGATGGTCTCGTCGAATGCTTTCAGCGTCAAAACGCTTTGAGTGTCGGAGTTGGCTGTCAACGTACCTATCGAGGGATCAATCGACATTTGCCAAATTCCCTTCCAAGTCACTTACACAACAAGTCTTCGTTTTGTACTGGGTCGACGCTTAAGCATCAGATATAAGGCGAGTTCACGAGTGAGTTTGATGAGTCTGTTATCGCGTGCCTTGGTAACAATAAGAACATTTTGGATATTGGACTGAACACGAGCGCGCCCTGAAATATCAGTAGGAATCAGAGGAGACACACTGTTAATGGGTACTTGCATCATACCTAACTGTTTGCTCATCTCGCGAACTCCAACTGCAGTCTCCGCGAGTTGTTTCGTCAAATTCCCAACGAATTCGTCCTCTTCGACATCACTTTCACGACTAGATACACGATCAGGTCCGGGCCTACTGAAAGTCAAAGCTCCGTTGGGAATCTGTGCGGAAGCAGAATGTTGAAGTGATTTGGCAACACCCAAGTCACCTATGATCAGTTGGCCCGCAGCAGATCGAGTCTTCAACCAATCTGTGAGAGAGGCGTTTTTGTCGAGGTGGGAGTGTACGAAACAGGGAGAGTCGACAGAACTCGTCAGGGTGCGTGATTTGTGGTAGTTTGCTGAAGTGGAGTTATCCACATCTGGGAGGACTCGAGGGCTATTAATCATAGCCACTGGGGTTGTAGTGTCAACAGCAATGTCAGGATTCCATTCGGTGTTCTGGAGATGATCTATGTGCAATGACGCTGGCCTGCTGCTGCGTCGGGGGATCATTTGACCGGGTTCGACGCCTGGTGTAACCTGGGGAGTCGAGAAGATTTGGTCTCCATCTGGAGAAGTAAAACCCTGGGACATAAGAGATGTAAGCGACAGATCGTCTTTTGTACAGTTGGGAAATGCAAGTAACCGGGCGGAGTACCCCAGAGACGACCAAGGTCAGTCAGATCAGATTGCAAAAATCAGCACACCTCGAAACGGTACAAGTCGTGGGGAATAAACTTGAGCGCAATGGAATTTTTCAGTACCACTGATCGTCATCCGAATTCGAGTCATCAAATTCATTTCTCCCCTCAATGTCTGTTTCTCACTTTCAGCACAACACTCTGATTTTCGTATCTGATGCATACTGGCCATTGGCAGTCGCTGTGCCGACCATCAACATTCAACCCCCAGAGTTTTGATTTGTCGTTCCTATATTTCAGGTCATCCACAAGCCAACTGTTGACTACATACCCTGTCAACATACCCCTGGAAATCTACCTGAGGACGAGCCACCTGCTACATCACCCATTCAATACATTCTTTCTTGGCCCTCAAAACATCTCTACCCTACCCATCTGCTAGTAAATTCATCTACATTTCCTCCCTTTGGCTATTTGCCCGTTGTTGGTATACCCCCGAGGTCAGGCCTTGGCTAGTTTGAAAACTACTTGATACAAATTATATTCAGTCACGTGAGCCTTAGAATTAAATCATGCCGACCCTTGAGAAGAAACTCAACTTATGACCATTCATGATGACATCTCTACGGAATGGACAGTATCGCGTGTCATACGTCTCCTCCGCCCTCTCAAGAACAAATGCTCTGCCCTCTCATTTTATATGAGGGAACATTCAGCGGACTCGCTTTTCCCTCGTGGAGGCCGGTATCTAGGAGAAGATCAGGAACTCTTGCCATTGGAAAATTCGTCCAATGTCGGCCTCCGAATTCATTTTAGTCGGGATACTGTTCAAACTTTTGAGCTCTCAAAGAGAGTCTATGCCATCCGCGACTGCTTTCACGATCTCTTGTCCAAGGACAATTCGACTATTGATCAGCACATGAAATCTTCTGTGTTGTCCCTCACTAGTTTATGTTCCGCTATACTTGGCGCTCAAATACCTCATGAGGAAGGGCTGTTTGGAACAAGTGACACCCCAGGCACGACAGAAATATTGTATCAAGCAACACCTCCGAGATACCGCTTGTAAGATTCTCACGTGTTTTTTCGTAATTTATTAACTGTCCTTCCTTTTCAGTAGAACGCTAACGATGCATGCATTGCACATAATACTGGGAACATGTCCTGAAAATGGCACTTTATATCTTGGCTTATTGAACATCACGTTGGAACAACGACTCTACCATGAGTCCGAGGCACTTCTCGATGCAATACTGGATTACGCCTTCGAAACATCGTCGAGTAGTTCACCTCGTATTTCCAATCATAGGAGATTTCTTGTGGATTTATACTCTAACTGGATCACACGGTTCCCCTCGTCCACCTTTGTTCGACTGACGACTGCAGCTCTCCGGCGAGCATCTTCAGACAGCGTGTGGACTTCCAAGGCGACCAGACGCCTTGTCCGTAAGCTTGTCCGGTACGACCACGCTGTCCTATCCATCATCACAGATGGCCTCAGAGGGGCCATCTCCACACACAAAAGCGCGTCAAAACCTGCGTCCAGCTTAGATGAACAACTCCGAGACTGGTTATACTTCTGTGTTGAGGTCTGCACGTCTCCGATTCGCTTGACGTCTGAAGGATTGTTATCCCTCCAGCACCAGGAATTGCTCGACACCATTGTCGAACATCATCGTTCCTGTTCGTACCAAACAGGGACAGAGGATTGTGACAGCAACTTACTAATACACATCCATGGCGATGCTGTTGTTTGCCTTTATAGCCTTTGGCTTGCCAGTGGATCTCGCCAACCAAGCCCAGACGATTCCCTACATACTCAAGTACAGCAATACTCTCCCCCATCCTCGACATTTGCCCTTTTATGCAGCCATCTGCTCCGCACCAAATCTCTTAGTGAGTGTGAAGATATTCTAGTTGTGCTATCATCAATCTTCATGAATCACAATCTTCCCCGACTCGATGCATCACTTTGGGCTTGCGCGCTTTCTCACACAGAAGAAAAGGAAATAGAACAAATTCTTATCGGTAAAAATGAGAGGGATTCTGTCAGAGACTTCAGGTCACGGTTAGCTGACTGCGTGGATGAGGCAGAGAAGGAATGTTTTGCACCATCTCGTAATGGATTAATATTTGACGAGGCGCCTGAAATCAGTAATCAAGATCTTGACATCACGAGTAACTGGTGTTGGGAAGCTTCCGTTGAGTGCTGGTTCCAAAAGAACGCCCGAACTCAGAGGGATATTCAGGCAACACCAAAACGCAGAAAGATATCCCACCTATCGCCCCACAAACCTATTTTACCACGGTCCTTCCGTTGTTCTGTGACCAGCACGGCCAGAAATTCTGCCAGTGAAGAGAGCCTCCTATGCTTTTCGACGCAGAATCTTGATGAACTGAAGGAGTCGTTTGGGAATACTTCCAACACCCGTGAAGCACCAGCATCCTTCATCTCTCTTTTGAGTAATGCTTTGTCTAGCCGTACGAGCCTTCGCATTGAACACCATAAGGCGATACAGGATGATCTTTCCGATGATAGTAGAGCTGTCTCCGAAGAAATGGATTGGAATGATGATGACAGTGATACAGACGATATAAGTATTGATCATGCCACGTCAGAGGACCACCTGGATCTTTTCAGAATTCCAGGAACATCTCCTCTTCAAGCTCTATAGAACATTGAAATTATAGATAATTGCCGCTCAATTGTATGGTGGCGATCATCGTTGAGTAATTATCTGGATTGTCTCAATCAAATCACTGATGTGTAAAATATTAAAACACTACACTATCTGACTGGAAATAGCGTGCATAAAAAATCAACCATTCGCTGATCATTGAGCATTTATTGGAACTGAGTAATATTTCTGAGAGTTATTGAATGGGGACTGGACTGAGCCATCGTCACGATTAGGTAATTTGTTTTCCTGCTCCCGAGATTCTTGTCAGCGCGTGTATGTCTAAATCAAAGGACCAGAAACCTCTGTCGTTGTCAGATACCCTACACGATCTCGCGCTGTTGAGGGCATCGGACACAGATTTGGATGTGCTAGGTTCAAGCACATCAACCGAGGATGTGCAGCCATCCAGCGCAAACAAGGCGATCGAAGCGTCTCTAGAGAAATCCTATGATTACGTTCAATTGGCAAGGAGAATTATGGAGTTTCATAGAAGGGGAGATATTGATGTGCAGGGACGACGCATCGACAGCGTTCAAGAGCAGCTATTACATGTCGAGGATGGTCTTGCGGAGGAGTAAAGCCTCTTGCGTTTGTTCAGTACTAGATGTATGTTTGATCTCGTCGTATGTTTGATCTCGTCCATGGACAAACTCCATTGTGGACTTTCTCATTTGAAAAACTCAACGGTTAATAGAGTATTCTAGCCAGGGTCAGAGCACACTTTCAGCCTTGAATGTACGTACTGATTCTAATATACACCTCTGTGATTTTGACCTACGCCATCCGTACGAGAAATGCTCCTTGGCTGCTCCTTGGCTGTGATTTGTCTCTATGCCTGAGACCAGACAAGACTGTCTGGCCCTCTTTCCAGGTGGTCAATCGAACCCAAATCTCCTGCACTATCATCGTACCGGCAGACTCGCAATTATCTATGGACATTTAGGCTGAAACCTGTAGGGTTCTGAACAACACCTAGATGCCATCTACTTCTGAAGCGAATAATGAATCACTGGCAACAATCTGTTTCAAGATTTGATCACTTGGTGGCAGTCATTGTTACAAGATGTTAGATTCTGTGTTAGGAATGAAAGGTTTACTGGAAACTAGAACAAAGCTAAAGACTTCCTGGTTTAGATGGTCTGCTTGTATAGAAGGCTATTGCAGTAAGGACTGTACATGAGATAGATAGAGTTGTCATTATTGGAAGAAACAGAGAACAGTGAGTGAGTATAGCACAGACAAGTAAATAATACTTGAAACTATATGTGTAAGCAGCATGTATGTAAGCAGCATGTAGGCTGTGCACATGCAATAAAAGTACTATAATACTTGTGCTATGCATTATCACCCAATCCTACTGTGCTGATCATAGTATAAACAAACATTTTGTTTATTCATGTCATAGGTTATTCTAGAGCTATCTTGTCTTCTATGATGGATAAGCCTTACATCACTTCTAAGTATTCTTTGTTAAGCATGGTTCTCACTTTAAGCAGAAGTCTGTGATTAGTGTCATAGACCAACTTCCAAGACATCCAAGATATTTGCTTTCCATCCATGAATAAAACCTCTTACTAGTCCTAGGTATTTTTTACATTTGGTACATGCTTGTCTATAGATCAAGTTTCTGTGCTTTATTGCTTAGTGACTTGTTACCTAAACTCTGGATTGTTATATCACCCAGAGATCATCTTTATGGTATTTTCTTAACTATTGTCATAGACCAACTTCCAAAACATTCAAGGTATTTGCCTAAGACTTCTGACCAGTTCTAAGCATTTTCTATATCCATGCACACTTATGTGTGGATCAAGTTTCTGTGTTTCATCATCTAATGACTTAATATCTAGACTCCAGGTTATCCTATTGCCTAGATATAGCATTTTCTTAGCTATTTTCTGCCCTACTATTCTCTTAGCCACAGTTTTGTATCACAAAATAAACTACTCACTTGTTTGTAATATCTGAATCTTGGATGCACTCTCAGAGGTTTAGAAGTGATTTAGAATTTTAATAATGTTGTTAAGTCTAAGATCTGATTCTCAAATATAGAAGTATTTATACAAAATAGTAATGGTCTGTGCATAAGCTATTTCTATCACATGATCAAAACTTATATCTTGTGGGACTGTAATCTGTCATAGCAGATGTCAGATTAATTTTAGAAGATAACTAATTATACCACTATATTGATATAGTTGTATCTCTATAAATACTAATCTTTATATGATATATGATATATCATTAGAAAGAGTGCTTTCCAGTGCAAGTTTGATTGTGGGAATACATTTAGTTGTTTCTGAGATAATAGCCAATAAAACTTATAGTTACTAATAGTTTAATATTTCAGTAATCTGTTGTATATTTCACATATGTATAGATAGCCCTCATTTGAGGCTTTCCAGTGTAACTTGGTTTGTGAAAATCAGTCCACTAGTTGTGTAAATACAAGCTGAATGAAGTTTGTGATAGTTTTGGTTACAGTATTTAGTATTTAAGACTAAGTGGATACTTTGTAGTCTCCTTAGTCTGGTAATCAAATCCTAGTAACTTGTTTTTCCTTACTCACACTTCTATACTTCTTATTCTTACTCTGTCTGAAATTATAATCATATGACAAGTAATTAGTACAATACATAAGTTAAGACTAAGATCATTGTTTGCTATTCAGTTACAAGTTCTATAGATAAGTATTCAACTTGATCTGTAATTTCAGATATATCATATCTAACTACATAAATAACTACATCTGTTTCTAAATAAGTCCTTAACTTTATTTGACCCTTTTTTATATGACTAATCACAGATACTTGCTTGAAGCAAGAACTGTACTTAATAACTATTTTCTGTCCTACTATTTTCTTAGCCACAGTTCTAACTATAGTACTTAGAATTTAAGACTAAGTAAATACCCTATATTTTCTTCAGTCTGATAATTAAACTCTAGTGACTCACTTCCTCTCTTATATACTCTTGAGCTTCCAGCTTCATTTAAAATTATGACCATATGACAAGTATTTAGCACAATATATAAGACTAAAATTATTATCTGTAGTTCAGTTATAACTTTTATAAATAAGTATTAAGCTTGATCTACATCTCAGATAACTTCTATCTGCTTTCAGATAAGTTTCATACTTAATTTGTTCTCTCCTATATGACTATCTCTACCTATTGCACTAGTTGTATATTTTAGAGGTTGTGCTTAAAAAAGTGGGAAAGGTTATTTTATCTAAAAAGTAAAGAGATATATTGTTACTAACACTGGAAAAAAATGCTAGTTTTAGTTAATTTTTAGAATAAGGAATTACAATATAATTATTGGGCTTATATGCTAAATACTTTACCTAAGGAATAAAGACTGTAAGCAAGTTAATCTAGGTTTAAATAGTTCTTAAATAAAAAGTTAAAGATTTATGGAGTTACTAGAAAGTCTAGCAAGAATATCTGAAAAGTAATTGATATAAGATAGATATGGTTAATTCATACTAAATAAGGTTTGGAAGTACAGATGAGGTAGTAAGCATTATCCATGAATTGGAACAGATGTGATCAGATTAGAATATAATATTTGTATATTTTAACTTGGTTTATTTTATTTTTATTTCTCATTTTATTTTATTTTCTATTTATTTTCTTATTTTTAGACTTAGAGTTAGGGGTTAGTGACATTACAAACTGTCAGATGTCACATAGAAGGATGTAGAAAAATACAGAACAATAATGTTATATAGTATATCTACTACATGTTAATCTTATAAATAACATATGTTCTTTAAGGTAGACTAGGTTTAGTATAGTATAAACTATTAGCCTAGTGTATATAAGATAGATTATACTTGGAACTCTATTCAGTTTTCTTGTATTAACTTTAATATAAGATTTCTCTTTTACTTTAACACTTTAAGTTATAATACTTATTCTATAGTACAACTAAGTTCTTTTAGTAACTTCTACAATGGTTTATCTATCATATGACTTTATAACTATGATATTAATGTTATGCTTTTGTGATCTGTAACTATCACATATGACTTCTTGTTATATACTCTTAACTAATTCTAAATAAGAAAAGAGAAACTAACTCACACTTAATATAGTTATAACTTCATAAATCATCATATATCATATACTATCTGAGCATATTTGATTCCAATGAATGATGCTTATATAAGCTTTGCCCCATGCAAAATATCTTCAAAAACAAATATCTCTCATTTAATTTGTACAAGCTACTTTTGATATAGATTAATTAGGCTTTAATCACTCTATAACTGATCACATAATATCTTGATGATCTTGATGGAACTCTAGAACAACATCTAAAGACATCAGTGTAACCAGAGCAATTTTCTATGTTCTTTATTTCACAGATATTGTCTTAGTTATTTACAAATGAGGTCAAATAAACTTTATCTGAAATATATAAATGTAGATTTGAGATGATCTCAGCTTTAACTTGTGTACTGTGTCTTTATATATGTCATATACTGACTTCCAAGATATCTGAGACTTTTGCTTTCTGATCTCCAGTTAGAACTCTAACCACACCTAAGTGTACTTTTGTATCTGTGATTATTTGCCCATGGATCAGCCCCTCATATTTCATCTCCTAGAAACTTGTCACCTAGACTTTCAGTTATCTTATATTCTAGAAACTATTTTTATAATGATTTTTAGTTATTTTCTATACTACTATTCTTTAGCTTCAGTTCTGACTATAGACTTAGTATATCAAACCAAGTAAACACTTTATAGTTTTCAGTCTGAAAATTAACTAAGACTCAACTAAGAATTCTCCAATACTCATTTTCTCACTTCTCCTTGATTATCCAAAATTATGATCATATAATAGACAATGGACACAACATATAAGTTGAGATTAAGGTCATTATTCAAAGTCATGTCACCAATCTAT
>Ga0157368_1000029_pt1 | contig 60097 bp, 78 predicted proteins | sample AttbisABBM3_FD_113146 | JGI IMG/M metagenome (GOLD analysis project Ga0157368, IMG submission 113146) | Fungus gardens microbial communities from leaf cutter ant in Botucatu, State of São Paulo, Brazil - Atta bisphaerica ABBM3 | ecosystem: Host-associated > Fungi > Mycelium > Unclassified ... | reverse complement strand
ACACTTGTCGTAATACTCTGTAGTGCTCGTAGTCTTTCAGATTACGAATGAACTACGCCGCCCTAAGCTATCACGCCTCCGGCGTGAAACTTGGGGAGCTCACCACGTATACATTAGGAATCAACCAATTAGATTATTGTTATGCTCGGATCACTATACTCGTACCGGGCATCTAACAATGATCTCCGAGTCTCGGGGGTTGGAGCGACACCTCTGCACTCTGGTTGACAATGACGTCGTCATCGTCAAGGAGACTCCATACAAGTGGTAAGCTAAACCTTATGAGGCGACGAAGGCTGCTGAAATTCGCATGCTCAAGAACCTAAGTTCCATCTGAACGACTTCCGAGATCTGTAAGTGTGGAATTGGTCCAGAGGGCCTAAAAGCAAATCGAGTTTGAGTGTCTATAGACCTGCGGAGCGGCTACTTGGAGTAACCGGAGTGAAAACAAAGAGGTTGTTTTCATTTGGAAGCACCTGCCAGGAGTAGAAGAAAAAGGTTTAGTTTCATAACAGAAGTGTAGTGTGAGGATCACTATCGCTTGGTCTTCCGGCGCCACCGCCGCCGAACGAAATAGGATAAATCAGACGATAGGGAAGGAGCTATGTGATGCAGAATTATCAAGATCAAGGCATTCGCTGGAATCACGACCGGCACCGGTCGTGCTGGACTGACTTCGTGGCTCAAAATAGCTAATAGAAAAGTTGATGATTTGGACGAATGGAGTTAAGCAATAAATGTGCTTGAAATGTTACCTCGGACGGCCTAATTGCCTGAGCAGAACGAGCACGAGATATAGCAGAGGCAATAGAAAGAATGTATGCATGTGGTGTTACAGGGAATCTGCGAGCTTGCTGGATGAGAACGGTGACTGATTTGTGACAAGGTGATTGCGCCGAAAAAATAAGCTGATCTCAACTGCACGCTTCCCATTTACGGCCACTTCACACCATCTTTTTATTCATTTCTCTCTATTTATCCTACCCAACATTGTCACTTGTCCTTGCTTTAGAGCACTCTGAAATCTGCCTTACCTGTCCATAGTGGTCTTGTTGGATCATTGATTTTTGCCTAGTCTACCATGCTGAATGGAAGTGGAATCAAGATTTTCACTGGTACCTATTTCACTCGGCTTGTACCCTGCACACCTGGCAAATGGACTTTTTGTAGGCACTAGCCATCCTGAACTGGCTGAAGTCATAGCGAGACGGTATGACTCCTTTCTGACTCCACCTGCAACACCCATTTATTGGACTGACAACGCTTGGTTCTTGTAGCATCGGCCTACCCCTATCCAAGGCAGAGGTCACTCGAAGTGGTATTGGGGAGACGCAAGTCCGAATTCAGGAATCCGTGCGCGAGGATGATGTGTACATCATCAACACTGGTTGTGGTAGAGTCAATACAGCTCTTATGGAGCTCTGTATCATGATTCATGCCTGCAAGATCGCAAGCGCAAAGAGAATTACCGCTGTCATTCCATTGTTCCCTTATGCCAGACAAGACAAAAAGGACAAGAGCAGGGCACCCATTACTGCCAAACTTGTCGCCAACATGATCCAAAAAGCGGGCTGTGACCATGTCATCGTGAGTAACTGTTGGAATTGTTGGGCCGTTGCCATTGCTCCACCACTGGTGTCTGCCTGCCTGCTGATTTCTGAGCTAACAAATCACTCTTATCTAGACGATGGACCTGCATGCGTCTCAGATTCAAGGATTTTTTGATGTCCCAGTTGACAAGTGAGTCTCTGGTGTTTGATCCCATTGATCATCTGGCTCAAGTTCGGTTACAGTGCAAGTCCTCATTTGAACCGTGATTTTTGATTTCCGGCTTATCGTTGGTAGTTGTACGCAGAACCATCTGCAATCCTCTACATTCGAACCCATTTTGACCTGAACAACGTGGCAATTGTATCACCGGATGCAGGGGGTGCGAAGAGGTATGGACTAGTAAGAGCCTGGGAGTACTGATCATGAGTGAATGAATAGGGCGACATCGATTGCCGATCGGTTGGGAGTTGACTTTGCGCTCTTCCACAAGGAACGAAAAAAGGCGAGCGAAGTGTCTCGTATGGTACTTGTGGGGCATGTGAAGGACAAAATTGCCATCCTGGTGGATGACATGGCAGACACCTGCGGGACATTGTGCCTTGCGTCGCAACACCTCTCTGAGGCAGGAGCGCACAAGGTGTACGCCATCGTTACGCACGGGATTTTGAGTGGGGATGCTCTCAAGTCTATCGAGGAGAGCTCGTTGGAAAAGCTGATTGTGACGAACACATTACCGCAAGAAGAGAACCAGCGCGGGTGCCGGAAAATTGAGGTGATTGACATAGGGAAGGTGCTTGGAGAAGTGATTCGGCGGAGTCACTATGGGGAAAGCGTGTCTAAATTATTCCATGAAGTACCGTACTAAAAAAGCCGCAAGAAGCGGAATTTGTAGTCGAGACTCGACTTGTACTGTAATTGTTACGGCGTGGGAAGCGAATAGTGCCAGGAAGCCCGCTGCCACATTCTCTCGGTCAACTGCCCATGCTTTCTCTCGTCTGAATCCAATGCATGTCCTACCATGTACCAAAACCATCCACCACCACCACCCCGCAACCACCCCGCAAATAATCCACCACCACACTCTCCCATCGTCGTCGTCGGCGTCCCCTCCATCACCATCGACAACGATCGCCTCGTCGTCGGCAATGCCAACTCCAGTTCGTCTTTTTTCTTCTACTCTCATCCTCCTCACCCTTGGCTAGGTTCCACACGCTCCTACACGATCATCAAGTGTCTCGGTGATGGCTCCTTTGGCACCGTATGGCTCTGTGATTGGCACGGCACTCTGCCTCCCAACACACCCCTTTCGCCGATGCAGTGTGGGGCAGGTGCACGCCCAGAGTGGGCCGGGAAGCGGCTCGTGGCAGTCAAGCTCATGAGGCGACAGTGGGCAGGAGGTTGGGAGGAATGTCAAAAACTCAAGGAGCTCCAGGTGTGCATCTTCTTCTTGTCAACTTGTCTTTTTTTTTCTCACTTTCTAATCAGTCACTTCGCACAATTCCTTTCCACCCTAATATTATTCCTCTCTATGACTTTTTCCTTCTCCCCGATACCCGGCAGCTTTATTTTGTCTTCGAGTCCATGGAAGGCAATCTTTTTCACCTCATCAAGGCTCGTAAGGGTCGTGCCCTTGCGGGTGGTCTCGTATGTGACATTTTTCGCCAAATTGCTTCGGGCCTCGATCATATCCACACTGCCGGGTATTTCCACCGTGACATGAAACCAGAAAACGTTCTCGTTACAACTATAGGCCTGCACGATTACATCTCCGTCTCTCCCATTGCCGTCTCAAATACTCCAAAAGAGAAGGATGTAGTTTCCATCATAAAACTCGCCGACTTTGGCCTGGCTCGCGAGACCAAAAGCAAACCACCTTACACAGAATATGTATCCACTCGGTGGTATCGTGCACCGGAAGTTCTCCTTCTGAGTAAAGAGTATTCAAATCCTGTGGATATGTGGGCACTGGGGACTATCATGGCAGAACTTGTCAATCTTAAACCTCTTTTTCCGGGCTCCGATCATAGGGACCAAATTCATCGTATATGCGAAATAATGGGAGACCCTGGTAGTGACTATCATGACGAGCATTCAAATCCAATAGGTGGAGGGTCGTGGTCGAAGGGTGTTCAGCTTGCGGCAGAACGATGTGGATTCCGGTTTGGTCCTGTAAGTGCCCTGAGTCCATGAGAATCTCTTCTCTCAACCTGATGGTAAATTGCCCCCAGACACCTCCAAGGGATATCTATACTCTCTTCGAGCGCACTGTCCCAACTTTGCTTGTTCGCTGCATAGGTGATCTTTTAAAGTATGACCCCAACAAACGTCTCACAAGTCGCCAATGCTTGGAACACCCCTATCTTCTCGAAATTTATCCCCGCAATAATATTCCTAAACCACAGGATCTTTCCCCTCCAACCAATGGATCGACTCCCCAGCGCCCATCACACCATATTTACTCTTCGAATCTTCAATCTTCTTCTATACCCAATGCTTCCTCTACACATCGGGCGCCGTACCATCCTCCTACAGGCATTCAACACCCACAGCCTTCGCACCTGTATGCTAATGGAGCTGCGGTCCCTTCTCACCAAGATTACCCTATGGAGATCTCTCCTCCTCCACTACAACAACCGGCTCAGTCACCGTTGCATGTCAATGGTCATGCCCCTATGATCACTGATTCTCCCTCGCGTGCAAACTTTAATCGCACGACCCTTCCACCCCCACAGGGTCCACAAAAGCCAAGCAAATTTGGCTTCATCAAACCGTCCAAGTGGTTGTTCGGCGACAGGACCAGTCACCTACCACCTGTCAATGAGGAAGGTCCAGGTCTTGCAAAATCATCAGGACGCAAACGCACACAATCGTCTAGCACGGACAAATCCATTCGTGTTTCTGAAACAACTCCTCCTGCAAACGATCCTCGAAAGAACAAGAAGGAGGCAGAACGGCTCCAGCGTGAGGCTGAGAAACAGCGACGCGAGTTGGCAGACAAGCGGCACCGTGAACAGGCTCGTGCTGTAATTCAGAAGCGTCACCAGATGATGCGAGACATTGTGGGCACAGACCTAGAATGGCAGACCGGTAACGAGCAGCGTGTGGAGTATCTAAAGAATAAGGAGAAACAGAATTCGTCTGGCCCGATTCGTAAGAATCAGAATGTTAATGCTAGCATGATTGGCTCGACAAGCAACACCATAAATGCTGCTGCTGGCAGATTTGGGTCGCACAATGATTCACTTACTGTTGATGATCGTAGCGATTGGCGGTCACCAGCCAAGCGATTTCCTAAAGCTCGACGGCGAGACTTTGATGACGATCACTCCATGTCTTCATCGGATGTGCATAGTCTCAGTCGAATCTCCTTCGCCTCTGTGGATAGTGATCCAGGGCCATCGCACATACGAAATCGCCCGAGTCGCGTCGACATCAGCAGAATGACTTCTATGTCTTCATTACGGACGGTTGATGACTTTCCTGCTTCTGCTCGCTCATCTAACTCTTTTTCTTTGGAAGGCCAGCTGGTACATGACTTCCGATTGCAAGCCAGTATGAATGCGAATGGTCATCTTGGCAGTGTCTCTCCCCCTCCAGTGGGGTCTCTTTCTCTCTCTCCCGTCCTTTCACCACCATCTCCGTGGATTCCTCAAATGCAGCAAACCGGGATTGGACAACCAAGTTCGCACAGCTCATATGAGTTTCCTGTCGTACATCATCCTCCAAGTCCATACGGACACCCACCGAGTTCCTTTGCTCCCCCAAGTTCAGGGCATACGCCTAAATCTGTTAAGCCTGACATCAATCCAATCTTCAAAGTGGTGAGTTATAAGTGGGACAATGCAAATGGTCTCTTGCCTAATGATCATGGTGAAATGATTCAGCCCCCACTTCTGCCTTCCGCTGGCAACAATACACCATCGCCTAATAAATTACCACCATTCTCCCAGTTGGAGGCCATTGCTGGAGGTGAATATCCACCAATGTCGCCCATGTCATTTACTGCACCATCGGAGGAAACATCATCATCATCTAATCAATGACAATAACCATAGCACTTCATTGCGCCATCTTTGCTCAGGACTCTCCATTGGTTTCTACTCTGACTGCACGGCCGTCCTCTACATTTCCTATCTCTATTTCCTTCTTCCGGGAATATCTTGGTTGTCACTCGAACTTTCTTCAGGTGTTGTCTTATGTCTGACCCTTCCCCTTGCAATCACTATCAGAAACCTGTGCATTCATTCATTCACCTATATTACATGATTCGTCTCCCTGGCTTCGCTTGATTTCTGTCTTCGGGACCCAGGAGGTTGTATTTCTGCATTTTCATTGTCCATATAATGCGACTAGGCCTATGTCACCCTAGGTTTTACAATCATTTGCCGCTTCGCTTTTGCTACCATTTGCTTACCTCGTGACTGCAAAGATTAGCTGGCTCGACATCAATTCGAACTGAACATCACACACCACCCTTCATTCACTCTTCGTTTCCACCTTGCATATTCCCCCCTTCCCTTACACTATGGCAGCTGGAAAGCTGGGTATAGTAGTTGATCATGTCAATAAGTTCCATACGCTCATGTATTTTTACATCAACTCTTTGGCCTTGACTTGATGCCTTGCACAAGAGATGAAACTAAACTCAAACTTCAAAAGCTGAAGTGGATGATAAACTCGTTGTCCGTCTTGGGTTATTTTCCTGTTTAACATCGAGTAATGATGACATTCCAAACAACCAGGCTATGTGCTGGATATAGGAGTCTCTATTTAGTGATGATGAGGCACTTGTTCGAACCGGAGACCACTAGAAAAGTCATGAAATGAGCACGATTCGAATCGGACAAGAGAAAGTGATTATCTACAACAGATCCAAAAAAACTTACCAGTAACTACAACCGAGGCATTTGCGTCATTGTGAACACCCATGGTTCGATTTGAGATTGAGCGAAATTCGGTGCGGCCGAAGGAGGTGGTGATATGCAGGGATGGTGTTGAGACGATCGAAATGTAACCCCGAGTAGACATTGAGGTAGAAAAAAAGGGTTCATCCCACCAAGGCAAGTACGGGGCGGTAAAAACAAAAAAAAATGAATCATAGTCAGCAACTGAGTTTTTCTCTCGACGAGCTACAGAAATGCAGTCATACCCGCAGGAACGTGACCCTGATTGGTCCTGGGGAATGGGCAAAATGTCAGCATCCCGTATGATGAGATGAGAAGATCAGTGCACACTACTTACCAGGTTAATGTAGATCTTCGGGTGACCGAGAGGTCCTCCTCCTATTGTGCGTGCGGATCCCATTTTCCGAGAATTCAATCAAGTCGTCAAGTGGAACAGTAACAAACCGGATCCACGATGGAAGAAGCGAGGACAAAATTTCAACAATAAGCAACCAGGAGAGATACCCGTCAGCCATTGATAAAGGTGTAGAAAGAGAACCGGACCTCCGTCGCAAACAGCCTTTCGTCCATGAACAATTCGAACAGGTTCATTGGCAATCAACCCCATGGCACTCAAGGGATTGGGCTGAAGCTCCATGTTTGTCTGTTCAAACCTCGGGCCCGATCCAGGGCCAGGACGGGACGCCTGGCTGGTTGACCAGGTTGTTGGATAGTTCGGGGCTTGGTGGGTAGTGGGGAGGCCGTCCTTGGGTGTTACGGGTGTAGGAGTAGCTGTAGATGCTGCACGGCGAAGAGAGCGGGTAAGTTGTGGAATGGTCCGACTGAACATGGTCGGTGGTATGGCACTTCAGTCACGCTTGCCTCATCTGGTAATGTACTAAACTACAGTGATAGTGATTGATTGTTACATACTGATACATTGCTAGTCCAGAAAACTGAATCAGTCCATTTCCTCAACCTCAATCTCGTCATCAGATAAATCGTTATCCACATCCATTCCCAGATCGTCCGTTGTGCTTGCCTCGTGGTTCGGAATAATGTGAAGTTTATTATGAGATCCGTCAAAATGGACTTTCACAACTTCATTGTCACGAACGCGACCAGACAGAATCATGACGGAAAGTGGGTTGAGGAGCTCAGACAAGATGGCACGGTTGAGAGGCCGGGCCCCGTAGGCAGGCGAATATCCAACGGACACAAGATAGCCCTTGCTCTCTATATCGAGATCAAGTGTGATTTTCCTATCCACCAGTCGGTCCTCCACTTCTTTCAAACGGATGTCTACGATCTTGAGCACATCCTTCCGAGAAAGCGGACGCTACAAAAAGTCAGTGTATTGAAGTTTACAATCATGTTGAAAGTGCTACTTACGAAAATGATGACGTCGTCAATTCTATTGATGAACTCGGGAGGGAAATGGGTTTGGATGGCCCCCATAACGAGCGTTCGAGTTTCAGCCTTGACAGAGGCACCCTCCTCGAGATCGTTGAGATAAGCTGCTCCCAAGTTGGAGGTCATGATGATGATTGTATTCCGCATGTCGACAACTCTGCCCTGCCCGTCTGTAAGTCTACCATCATCCAAGACCTGCAGGAAGAGGGTGACAAATTCCCTGGAAGCTTTCTCTATCTCATCAATCAAAATGATGGAGTACGGTTTGCGACGGATGTACTCCGTGAGTTGCCCGCCTTGATCATAGCCGACATAACCAGGAGGAGATCCAATAAGTCGGGAAATTGAGTGCTTTTCAGAATACTCCGAGGCATCAACACGGATCATAGCGTCCGGTGAGTCAAATAATATCGTCGCGAGCTAGACGTTGTGTTGTCAGTGAAAAAAGTAGGTAAGAACCTTTGGAACACATACCGTCTTGGCGAGCAATGTTTTACCAGTACCCGAGGGGCCTGCCATCAAGAAACTTGCAACTGGACGATTCGGATTTGCAAGACCACTCCTCGATAAACGAATTGCACTGGCCACTGACTTGACTGCGTCTGATTGTCCAACGACTTGCTGTCCCAGAACCTTCTCCAGCCTGAGTAATTTCTCTTTTTCTGTGGCGACCAGGCGGGTAACGGGAATATTTGTCCAGCGAGCAACGATCTCGGCGATGGACTCGGGAGTGACAGTATCAGTACCGCTACCTCTCGCCGCATCTTCTTCGGCCTTTCGGAATTCAAGTTGGTCAAGCCGGTGTTTAAGGTCAGGAATAGCATAAAATCGCAGGTCAGAAGCCACTGCAAGATCATGTCTAGATAATAACATGAGCATAACGACAGTCAAACACCATACCAACTCACCTTCGTTGAGCATCTTCCATCTTGGCCTGAAGCTCATCCAACCTTCTCCTGGCATCATTAATGTCATCGCCTCGTCTTTTCTCATTTTCATATGCAGCTTGGATAGGTCCAATTTCTTCTTCTACTTCGGCAAATTGTTTCCTAGCCTTGTTGAGGCGCTCTTTGCTGGCATCGTCCTTCTCTCTCTCCAAGGCATGGATTTCCACCTCAAGCTCCAATCTGCGACGGCGCAACTGATCGAGAGCCTCAGGTTCAGTCTCCCTAGTAACGCGAGCACTAGAGAGCTTGATCAGAACTGATAAAATCATAAGACAGATCGCAGTACTAACCTTGCACATGCCTCGTCAATCAGATCAATAGCAGAGTCAGGAAGACGTCTGGACGTCAGATAGCGGTGTGCCAAAGTAGCAGCCTGGATAAGAGCCGGATCCTGTATTCTAACGCCATGATGAACTTCGTATTTCTCCCTTATACCACGAAGGATGCTAATCGTCTCAGGAACGCTGGGTTCGTTAACGAGAACTTGAGCAAACCGACGCTCAAGAGCAGGGTCGGTTTCAATATACTTCCGGTATTCTCCGAGGGTTGTGGCACCGATGCAACGCAATTTTCCACGGGCAAGTAGTGGCTTGAACAAATTACCGGCATCCATACCTCCTCCCTCTGCGCCACGTCCCGCCATAATAAGATGTAGTTCATCGATGAAGAGAATGATACCAGGACCATCGTTCTCGGTCGCCTTTTCAACCTCGTCCAATACTGCCTTGATACGCTCCTCGTATTCTCCTTTGTACTTTGCACCTGCCATCAACGCGCCCATATCAAGGGAGTAAAGTCGCGCAATGAGGCTTGCAGGGACATCACGATTGACAATGCGCTGAGCAAGACCCTCTGCAATTGCAGTCTTGCCTACACCAGGCTCTCCAATAAGGACAGGGTTGTTCTTAGTCCTACAAAGGCAATCAGAACCCTCGCCAAAAGATGTAGCGACAGTTTTACCTTCGGCAAAGAATGCGAATCGCTCGTCTAATCTCGTTGTCCCGTCCGATGACAGGGTCAATCTTGCCCTCTTCCGCACGAGCTGTCAAATCCACCGCGTACTTTTGCAGCGCGTCAAAACCCTGTTCAGCCGTCCTGGACTCAACCCTTCTGTTACCGCGCATATGTTCAATCGCAGTCTTAAGAGTCGCCTCATTGAGACCATTGTCCCTGAGGACACCTTGTATTGAAGAATCTTTCAGCAAAGCGAGAAGAAGGTGATCTTGAGCAATATAGAAATCGTGCATCGTCTTTTGTAAACTTTGTGCTTCCCGAAGAACCTTTCTGAGTGAACTGCTGTACGAAATGATTTCGGGTGGCGGACTTTGCGCCGGTAAGCGGACCACTAGCTTTTGTATAGACCGTCGCACGTTGTTCTGAGAAAAATAGTGATTATAATTCAACGAATGACCATAAATATAAATAATACATACCACATCACCCCCTGCTCTTGAGATGCTTCCTGGAAACAAGGGTACATTGGAAGAAGACGGGGGACCATTTGGCAGTGTGGCCTCGGTAACTCCAGCTTCATTGATGAGCACAAATGAAAGATGTGCAGGGTAAACTTTTGAATAATCAGTAATGCATTTATGATGACCACAAGGGGCAAGTTACCTTCAGCGTTTGAATAATCTTTTGCAAGTTGAAGTGCGTTCGCTATTGTCTTTTCAGCCTTTTCAGTGTACTCGGCAGCCATGGTGGTAAGATATCAGAACCTTAAGGTGGATGCTAGTCGTTGGACGTATTTATAGGAGAGATATTCAGAAACGCCGTTGATGGTTTTTCGAGCCTTTTCGGGATGATGCGCGGCAATTATGGAGGGTGCTAGACTGATCATGACGTCACGGGTTTTTTCCTCCACTGTTAATGGTTGCTTTTGATACCGGGTTTCCTGCCGATTCACTCGAGTTCTGCCCCAACAGGATAGCCAGTGACATCTTTGTCTGTGGAACGTACAAGCTTGATGAAGACAGTTTCTCTGCAGGAAATCAGAGGACTGGCCCGCAGCACCGCCGAGGGCAGTGTCTCGTTTTTCAAGTTTCTAATGCTGTTGGTGCTTCAGGTGAAATCCAATAGTTAGTGGCACCACTAATCGAAAAAGCGCATGAATAATTTTTGTTAGTCAAAAAATACAAGAATTTAATCTCCCGGCTGTACTGGACATGAAATGGTACCTCGAATACCTCATTTCCTCAGCTTGAGTTTTGACGATTGAACCTGTCAGGTGTCATAACCAAGATAATATTTGGCCGATCCTGGCCATCGCCGATTCAGAAGGCAGTGTCACCCTTCATAAACTAAATGCTGACGAGGCTAGTTGTGGTGCTCCATTGAAGGTTTTGTCCTCGACTCACTGATCTACCTTAAGCGTCGCCTTTTCCAAATCGAACAAATACAGTGTACCTCTCCTGACGTCCTCTGCCTTTCCCTGGACTGGTCCAATCGCTTATCGCCTCAATCGTGCGAGTTATCGTCTTTTATGTGCGGTGAAAACATCTTGCCTAATGTCCTGCAGTGCATTAGGATCATTAGTGGTGTCTTTATCAAATGGTTCCATCTGCATCCTTCGCCCCACCGAGGCAACATTGAAATTGACAGAAGTTTGGCATGCCCATGAATATGAACCATGGGTTACCGCGTGGAACTATTGGAATACGAACATCATTTACTCAGGTAGAAAATGGATTTTCCCGATGCTTAAGTACTCAACTTGTTAGACAGGCGGCGACGATTTGAAACTGAAAGCGTGGGATGCTCGCTGTGGGTTTGACTCTCCAATTTTTATCAACCGGAGGTCAGTCATCAAAAGAATATTTAAGACCGAACCTCACTTTGTCAGCTTTGAAGCTGGTGTTACTTCAGTACAATCCAATCCTCATATCGAGCATTTAATTGCAATTGGGAGGTAGGATCTATCTATCCGGATCAACATTCTATATCTAAATGAGACAGTTACAACAACTTGGTGCAGCTCTTTGACGTGCGAAAGCCTCTTACACCTCTTGCACATGTAGATGTGGGTGGGGGAGCCTGGCGAGTCAAATGGCATCCCTCATTCCGCCGGAAACTGGATCTGTTGGTGGCCTCAATGCACGATGGTTTCAAAATAGTCACCTTCGGCTCACATTCTTCAAATGCTGGTCTCCCACTTACAAGTGGCGGAGGACTCGTCCGAAGATTTGACGAGCATACATCTTTGGCGTATGGGGTTGATTGGTCCTTTGCCCTATCTGCTGACTATGACACAATAATCGGGAGCTGTTCTTTTTATGACCACACGCTGCATGTATGGCAGGGATAGATGATTAAGGGAGGGATATGTATAGCTGCATTACAATTAAACCTATGCCTTTGAAGTACTATCGCGGGGGTGGACGACCAAGTTTGGGGTATGAGGACGGCTCAGACCGGCCATGGGTGTCGGGTCCTGAGAATGGTCAACCAAAGTGCTGGGGGTTGGAGGAACACTCGGATCGCCGAGTTTGCGTTTCCAGAATCCAGCGTTGGGGCCGTTGATAATGAATGACAAAGTCCATCGAGAGAGGCCACGCAGTGACTCAGGATGGTGGACAGCCGCTGTGAGTAATGATGAAATTGAAAGAACAATGGCAACCCTATGCTCAAGGTCAGAGGAAAAATAATGAACAGACAAAATGAGGCTGAGGCGCACCGTTCAGCTATCCTCGCAAATTTTCCAGCCTTTAGCCAGTGATCTGGTAGACAAGTCCTCAAGGCCTTCGGCAAGACATAAAGCCCCATCTCCCCTCTCCGTTTTCCATTTTCAATCCAAATACTACTCCCACAAACCAGGGCACCCCCAAGCATGCATCCAAAGGGGCCATCCCAAAAGTTATGTGAGACGAAAGGTAGACACTTAGCCAAGACCAGTGTTCGAGTAAAGCACACAGCAAAATAATAGGATGCCACAAAAGTCGAAAGGAAGGTTGCACTACGTAAAGCGCCAGCAAGGGTTTGTAGTAATCGATGGGGTCGTAGAAGGGTTCGAGGCCGGATCATCAGGACGGGAACAAAATGTGCCTGTAGGACGAGTTAGTTTCACCAAGGTTACCTTATTGCATTGTGGAGGTCTCACAGGAATATAGATAGCTATAGCTTCTATAAACGCTTTGATGCCTCGTAGACTGGCGTTGGCGACGCAGCTATGCGAAAGCCCCAAAGGTCGTCCTACTTCCCCATGTACAAGTTCACATGGCATTCCACCGACACCGGGTCGGCTTGTGACTCCTAATGTCTTCCAAACGCCGTCTGCAGAGGGACCGCCACGTGGAGGTAGAATAGTTGGGTCTACCCATGAGGTTGGACGACGAAGGGTGGATGCGTAAGGTTTGAGAAAGTCGACGTACGCTGGACTACAATTGCCATAGAGCCACTTCTCCTCACGAAGTAAATTGAGTGTTTTGAGTAGAAGAGGGTCAATATTCGCAAGTGTATTTATCCATTTGACATACGATCGTGGCAGTCTTATAGAAAAAATCAGTGGTGGTTCATCTGGAAGAATACTACTGCGTACCGCTGGGGCTCGTAGAAAAAGCACCACATTATTCTACATCACTAATCAGAGGTCCGTAAATGTTCAAATTTGGATTCAACGAACCTCGCGCTACACGCCCAGAACAATAAGGCATCGATTTTCATCGACAGCTTGTCCGAAGAAGCACGCCTCCAACTCTGATGTTCCTGCCCCAGAAAGTCCTTCACCGCAGTCGGTTCAACTGTCAGATAACTTCGATGAACCTTGTTTTTAGTGCATCCATGAATGGATGATTGCACAATTGAGTCTAACGCTCGCACGACAAGTAGCAACGTCAAATCCAGGGTGGGCGAGGTCGACGACGGGTGTCCTTTCTTAAGTCTAGACGCTCTCTCCCTCCCTTTCTGGAGTAACATTATCCCAACGGAGGACGCGATCGCGTTGGCAAGAAACGTCCGTTGTTCTGGGTGAAGTTCTACACCCTCTAATTTGTCTTTCATAGTGCAAATCATAGACTTCCATGCCTTGGAAAGCACGGATCTAACTCCAGATTCACTTGTATCGATCTCTCGATCCTTTTCCTCCAGGATAGAAGATAAAATTGAAAATCCCAGAGGGTCCGAGCCACGGGCGTCTAGATTGTTCCATAAATGATGCAAAACAGCCCCTCCCCCTACAGACAACGTGATAGCAAAGGCAAACCCATCGTAACTTAATTCTCTCCTTAGGACATATTCTAGCGCCGAAATGCCCGTACAGGGAGACTTTCTTCCAGAAAGAGAGGCAGCCGCGAATGGAATGAGGGAAGGGCCAAGAGAAAGAGCAAGAGATAGTGCATATGCACGTAAGGCTATTTGACCAGGGTGTGTTGGGTCATCTGAGAGATGAGATATGCGATGGAACCATGAAAGTTTAGCAGCCATTGAAGGTTGAGTGTCAACCTTGGACAAGTGAATCACGAATCACGTGAAGATATTCATATAAGAATCACAAAGACAAGCAGTAAAAATAAAAATAAATCAATGTCGAGACGTTGTCCGAATCAAAGTGGGGGTATCCTTGAGTGCTTCATGAAGCATCGAGGTCGCTCGCATAGCTCCAAAACTCAATTTCGCCGGCACTTAAACTTGATCCAGCTCTGGCACTCAGGTCGTGCAATAAACCGGCTGTATCAAGCAGTTTCAAAAACTGGACACGAGAATCTGGATAAATAAATAAGTCGAGTAAGTCACGTCCCTAAATCCAGAGCTTGAGCGTATGGATCAAACAGGGAAATAGACAGATATACATGTTCGCGTAGAATAGGAGCGAGATAATCCCGGGGAGGTGGTGCTATTGACCAATGAGACACGTCAGCTTCGAGAAGTTGGGACGGCAGAGGACCATCATTTCCAGTCAATTTCTTTTGAACTCGTTCGCTCTTGTCCGAAAGTAAATCGTCTGTAAATTGGACCTGAGAGGAAGGGTGATGGCAACCGAGCCATATCTGCCAGAGGTCAAGTTTGTGCCCATCTCGAGCATATCGTAACATGAGCAATCGACATCGGTTCCAGTCGTCTTCATTTCCATGCCAAACAGTTGCAACTGTCGCATGATGGGGATGGCATATGCTAGTGAGATTCGAAGAAGCCGTGGAGTGGGACAGAAGATTAGCTCTGCTAGACGATGAGCTGGAGGAACTAGAGCCCCCCAAGTCAGCACGGGGTTTATTCTTTGAGGGCCGCACCATTAGGCGGATCCAGCGTCGACGGCGGACCCAGCCTCCAGCACTGAGAAAACCAACTTGTGCTCGCCATTGAAGTCGGCGAAATACCCAGTTATATTCAAAGCCGTCGTGCTGAACGATACCTGAATCGGAATCCCGCATATCAATCATCCATGCTCTTGAAACCCAATGCCAGTCACCATCAGGCAGGGGGTAAGCATCAAGGGTGATTGGCAGTTGTTCTGACCGCTTTTGAGAAGTATTTGGGAGTGTGAATGCAGAAGGATCAGTCGGTAAAAGGGACAAGGCTGAATAATAGGGAATAGAGAAAAGAGTCATGCTGAAGCTCCTAGTTGAGACGGGATGAGACGATAGGTCAAGGAATTACTTGCCCACGTTGGTTTTCATACACAATGGCCCACTCGTACCTGTCTTTGGTCTCGTCATCCTCTCCTTGAAGCGCAGTGTTGTCCAGTGTAATTGAAGTGCAATCGGATATCAATGCATTGATGTTGGATGAAACACTTTCTGGTTCGTTGAATGACTCTGACAGGTTTTCCTTCTTGTTAGGTGATTTAGTAGGCAGTCGCAGCTTTGGAAGGAAAGAGGATCGAGACTTGGACGTTAGACGTTGGCGAACAGCATCAACAATAAAGCCATCCTGGGCGAGAGGGGGAGGGGGTGGAATAGGAAGAGAGGGGGAGAGCCGGATTGTGACTGGCATAGGAGGAAGAAACTTCCTGCCAGTAGATTCAGTACAGTTTGTTGCTGCATTACGTCATACCTCCTCCTTGATGCCAACTGTTCGCTGGTGTCTTGCCTCATCGCCTTTAGCTCAGGGTCTGGTCCACTGCAGACTTGCATGTAAACTACACAGACTGCCCTGTACACTACACAGACTGCCCTACACACTATACAGACCACACATTACCATCCACACGCAAAGCCGCCGTGCTGCTGCTCCCAGCCTTTGCCCTTCATGCTCAAAGCCCTTGCCCTCGTTCTTACACGCATGCACAGCCTGTTGGAACATATCCAGCCCATCGTCCAATATGACGCATCACGACTTATTCGGGCTCCCTTACGAGCCAAATCCTTTCATCGTAGATCTTACTACTTTGAAACAGCGTTTCCGGCAGGCCCAGGCCGTGTGCCATCCTGATGCTTGGACCTCAAAAGGATCGGTGTGTACATAACGCTCTAGTCGGCTATCCTGTATCCAATTTTGTCCCAGCACAAGCGGGATATTGCGCAGATGCTCTCAGCCCAGGTCAACGAAGCTTACCAGGCTTTACTTCGACCGCTAGCCCGTGCCGAGTACATCCTCGGTCAGAATGACATGCATGTCTCAGAGCTTGACCAAATCACCGACACTGCTTTCATGATGGAGATCATGGATTCCAGAGAGGCAATTGACGATGCGGAGGATAGCAGTGAGGTCATCAACCTCATGGAAGAAAATGGCGGTGTGTCAGTTGCTCTATTGTATGATACAAGGCTGAAGTCATCTCAGAAAAGCTCAACGAGACTGTTCACCAAATAGAAAAGCTGGTCGGCCAGAAGGACTGGGTTGGTGTCAAGACCGCTGCGATACGTCTGCGTTATCTCGAGGGCATTGCGCGGGCTGCTAAGAAGTGGCTAGATAGCCGTTGAGTCTTTTCGACGTTCTCGTCGACCTTGTCTTCTTCCTATATTCCAGTTTTTTAGATAGACTTAAATTTGGATGGACTTAGATCGGATATGTCATAAATGTCGGCAAAGGCCGAAATGATTTTTTTAGGATCACGCTGACCTGGTTGTTCCCGTCCCGTGCGATTTGCGTCGACGGCAAATTTGAGGGAGAGGTAAAGCAAGTTAACGTTTACTCTGGCAGCCAGCGGACGCGCAGGTCAGACTGTTGTCAACATTTACACTCACAATTTTAGACCATCTTATGACAGGCCTCCTAACGTGTGTCCTTATGAAAAGACTTGCTCTCTTCCTGCGATACAGGCAACGCCCTCTCATGAGCTTCGACCCTTTACAAGGGGATTTCTCCTCTTCCATTCTTCAAAGGGCATCTGGGATCAAGCGTCCTTTCTCTCAGCAAGCCGCTGCCCTCCCTGACAGCACACCTTCCTCCAAAGCTCCCCGCATCGACAGACCACCCAAACGTAATCGCAGCCCATCTGCACAAGCGTTCTCGCAGCAAAGAAAACTGAACAGTGGATCCTCCTCTTCGCGTGGTCAGAGTTCACGTTCAAGAACTGGCTTTGGGCACAAGTTCCAACCAGGGCCAAGTGTTAGTTCCAAGTCTCAAAAGAAGCGGCCTCAGAAGCACATGACACGCCTAGAGGGTCCTTTCCACAATCAGGAATACATAGTTCAAGAGCACAATAAATCACTAGCTCCCTTAAAACCTTTACACCGAAGTATGCCCAAGTCTTCCCTCGGGAACTTCTCAATGGCAGCAGTTCAACGGTTGCCCAAATACGATAATACGGAGGGGTATTTACTTCTAGATTCTGGGCCCATGAACATTTGGAGGTACGTGCCCAATGCTTGGTGTATCTCAATGCTGGGATTGATATGGCTATCAGAGTCACTGTGAATATCCCTATTGAACCGCCTGTGATTGGCATAGGCGATCATCCCGAGAAGAAACAGGCTGAGAGGTTAGCAGCGTTGTCTGGGGTGTATCAATTACACGAAATGGGCATTGTACGTTGGTTCGTTCCCTGTCCATGCTCTTGCTCATGTGTTTTTCCTGTAGTTGGACAAGGCCAGAAAACTCCAACAGACACAAGAAAAGACTGAAGTTACGCTATCAGATGGATCAATTGTCAATTACGAGCGTGCTCGCGGCTTCATGGACTTCTATTGTCGCCGCTTCAAGTTCGGGCGTCCCGATATTGAGTTTGTCGAGGGAAAGGCTAGAAGAGGAAACACTGCTTGGGAAGCAGTTTTGACCGTGGGGGATAGGAGGATCGGTCTTGGTTCAGCAGACAGCAAGAAAGCCGCTCAAGTCGCTTGTTATCTTGATGTGACACAATACCTTGAAAAGTGCGACCCAGCATTGTGGAAAGAATACGTCGAGGCAGCTAAAACAGGAGCAGATTTAGGCCTGGCGCCTCACGTTTCATGCCACGTTAGCGACAAATTGGCTGAAGACATCAGGGACCTCAATTACGTCACACGAAGGACTCAGCTGTATCGTAACAGGCCGGCCGATGTATCTCAGTCGACCGAGGTTTCTAGCTCAAGACCTGCTCCCTCTCGGCCCTACTTCAGACTCAATGCCATTGCCCTCGCCGAAAAATCGAAACTTCTACTCGAGCTCCATCAGAAATATCAGACAGACCCAAGTCTTGAATGCATGCGTGAAACAAGGCAATCGCTACCGGTATTTACTCGGGCTCAGGAGGTGCTATCACATATAGGAAGCAACGATGTTACGATCTGCATGGCTGCAACAGGTTCTGGAAAGACGACTCAGATACCTCAGATGATTCTAGACGAGAGCATCAAGCGCGGAGAGGGTGCGACTTGTAACATCATTTGTACACAACCACGCCGTCTAGCTGCGATAAGTGTAGCGGATCGTGTTGCAAAGGAGCGGGGTGAGAAACTAGGCGATTCTGTCGGGTATCAAGTCAGGTTTGAGGCAAAACTCCCAGAGCCACATGGTTCAATCACGTTCTGTACCATTGGAATTTTCTTAAAGAGGATGCAAAGTGCGCTAGAAGGACGAGACAACAGCCTGGAAGATATTACGCACGTGGTGGTTGATGAGGTGCATGAGCGAGACGTTGACACGGACCTTCTTTTGGTGGTGTTGAAACGGCTAATGGCGGACAGGAAAGCGAGAAGGAAACCACTCAAAGTCGTGCTCATGAGTGCAACTATCGATCCATCGCTGTTCCAAAATTACTTCCCTGACGACGAAGGTCAACCCTCCAAAGTTATAGAAGTCCCAGGACGATCATTCCCGGTACAGAAACATTTCATGGACGATTTTGTCCCTACTCTTGTCAAAAGCCGATATAAATGGGTGTTCCATGACGAGTTGGTTGCGAAATATGTCGTCAATGAACTTGGATCGGTTGCTGCGAGTTCTCTAGGTATCCGGTCACTTCTGAACTCTCGTGCCAGTAACACGTCTCAGGCCAGAAACGAAGATCTGGATATCCCTTATCCCCTGATTGCGGCTACAATTTCTCATGTCATGGAGAACTCGGACGACGGCCACGTCCTGGTTTTCTGTCCTGGTTGGGACGAGATTAAAGCCGTCGAGCGCCAGCTGCTAGAGCCTCAAGGGCGACTCGCTTTCAACTTCCGTGACTCAAAATTTTCTATCCATCTTCTTCACTCGACCATACCCCTTGCTGAACAGCAAGTTATCTTCGAAGCCCCGCCACCCGGTGTTCGACGTATTATTCTCGCCACTAATATTGCTGAGACTTCCGTCACTATACCCGACGTTGTCTACGTAGTGGATACAGCTCGTGTCAAGGAGCTCCAATTCGACCCAGAACGACATATGTCATCCTTGGTATCTGCTTGGGTTGGCTCCTCGAATCTGAATCAGCGTGCAGGTCGTGCGGGTCGTCATCGACCTGGAGAATATTTTGGTATTCTAGGTCAAGCGCGGTCTACTGCTTTGCAGCCTTATCAGACGGTCGAGATGAAACGGGCAGATTTGAGCAACGTTGTTATGCATGTCAAAGCACTCAATTTCCCTGGGATGACGGTTGAGGAAGTGCTCACTGCTGTGATTGAACCTCCTGATCCCGACCGGGTTGAAGCTGCAATGAAGACATTGCATATGGTCGGGGCAATCGATATCAATCAACATCTTACTTCGCTCGGCCGTGTTCTTCTCCAGCTGCCAGTTGAAGTTCAAGTGGGTCGTCTCGTGCTATATGGTAGCTTCTTCAGATGCTTAGACCAAGCTTTAACCTTGGCTGCAATTTTGACGAACCGCGAGCCTTTCGTTTCACCCATGCATCTAAAGACTGAAGCTGCGGCGAAAAAGAACTCATGGAGTCCGGAAGATTTTCGATCAGATGTTTTAGCTGCGTTGCGGGCTTATAACGCTTGGTGGGCTCTACAATCAACGGGGCAATATATTACTGCGAACCGATTTTGCATAGATAATTTCCTTGCCAAGCCAACACTGCTATTGATCAGCAAAATCAAAGCACATTTACTACAGTCACTGTATCATGCCGGTGTAATTGGCGTTTCGGCGGGTGGGAATCTGAGTGGTTCCCGAACAACTTCGGAAGTTCCACCTGAGCTCAACGTCAACGGAGAGTCGACCCCTCTACTGGCTGCCTTGATTGCTATCGCTTCTCAGCCCAAATATGCTGTTCGAACTGGCAAAATGTTTAGGACATCGAAAGAGAAGGCGAGTCAATATTCTAAATATATGCCATTGTCTCCTGATGTTTGATCTAGAATGCTATGATTCACCCCTCAAGCGTCAACAATCGCAAGTGGGACCCCACGGAAGAAAGCCAGTCTTATGTGGAGAAGCAACTCTATGCATACGGCGACATGCGTCGCAACCTCGCAGGTGGAGGGCTATCATCGACCTACCTTGTCAACACCACGAAACTTGATCCGATGACTTACATGCTTTTTGGGGCCCATAATCTTCAGGTTGTGGGTCGTGGGTTAGAGTGCGACAACTGGCTCCCTATCTTTAGAGATCGTGGCTCTGGTTTGAACGACATTCAACGGTTGAAGACGACTATGGAAGCTTGCATGCTTCGAGTGTTTGAAGGCATTACCATGAGTCGTCGACGCTGGATTCGTCAACCTTTGCCCATCCTTCCCCGTGAAGGAGAATCAGAGTCTGAAGACTCAGAGAAGGATTATTCTCTTTCAAGCCAAGAGATCAGGGAGTTGGATGATCTGACTCGTAATGTTGTAAATGTTCTCAATCGGTATAGCGACGAGAAAATTGCTTCACAATCGCGACAAAACTCTCGTCCCGGAACTCCCGGGGCCTCTCCTATGGGTTCGCCAACGTATCATCCCGTAAGGCTTCCTAGTAGCGGATATTCGACACCTTCAACCTTCAGCTCGGTTTTCCACTCAAGACCCGGAACACCTAGTAGATTGCGTAGATGATTGTCGACAGTCATCTCTCGGTTTATGATCTACGTATATTAACTTAGAGTACTTAATTTCCAAAATAGGGCTGTCGTTTTCATGCTCTTTCCAATAACATGTCTCTCGACTCATTGGTCACAAGGTGTGACGACCTTGTGTAGCTGGGTCCTTCGCGATGCTTGATGTGATCCGTTGTAATCTACTTAGCTCAGGCAGCTCAGTCTCCTTCACGTACCGGATTCGTAATCCAAGCACCCCCAACAGTCAAATCTATTCTTGATCAATACAGTAGCCCATCATGGCGACCAATATGAGGGGACTGACGCAGGTATGCTTTCGGAGCTGTGCTAACTCTTGATGTTCATTTCCTATACTCTCCTTTTTTCTGTAGTTTATTGCGGATATCAGAGGTGCGAGGGTACGTGAGTTGGAGGAGAAACGAATAAACAAGGAGATGGCTAACATTCGCAAGAAATTCAAGGGTTTGTTTCCTATAATCGAATTTTTTGTTAGAACAGGCATTCATCACTTGCTACAGATGGGAACTTGGATGGGTATCAGAAGAAAAAGTAAATTTCATCAACATCAATTACAACCTGACTGATTCTCTGAATCCAGATATGTTGCCAAGATTATCTTTACATACATCTTGGGTTATAAGGTTGACATAGGACATATGGAGGCAGTGAATCTCATTGCGAGCCCCAAATATAGTGAAAAACAGATCGTGAGTCTGGGTTCAAGTGGATATTAGTTCACATGACTAACTCCTCTTATTAGGGCTACCTTGCAGTCACCTTGTTGATGCATGAGAACTCAGATTTCCTTCGTCTCGTAGTAAATTCAATTCGGAAGGACTTGGATACGAGCAACGAAGTTGACAACTGTCTTGCCCTGCATGCTATTGCAAACGTTGGTGGAAGTGAAATGGCGGAAGCTTTGGCCGAGGATGTCCATCGGTTACTGATTTCTCCGTAGGCCGCTCCTCGACTTAGTATGCAACTGTATCTCATACAGCTGAAGAACTTCGCAGAGTTTCGTGAAAAAGAAAGCGGCTCTCACGTTGCTTCGTCTCTACCGCAAACATCCGGAGGTGATCCCAGCAGCTGAATGGGCTCTGCGTATAGTCTCCCTTATGGACGATCAGGATTTGGTGAGGACTCAAAACTTGTAAGTGAATATCTGTCTAAACAAATTTCAGGGTGTTGTGCTGTGTGTCACAAGTTTGGTAATGGCGCTGGCGCAAGATAATCTGGAGGCTTTTGTTGTGTGCTATACCAAGGCAGTGGACCGACTTTACCATGTGAGTTAGCTAGTACACTTTAGCCTAACATTAACCTGTGGCAGCTTGTCATTGAACGCGACTACAATTCGACGTACGCGTACTATGCGGTCCCCTCACCCTGGCTACAAGTCAAATTGCTTCGATTGTTGCAATATTATGCTCCTTCTGGTAAGCAGCTGTCTTTGATGGGGCAGTATACACATTCACAAACCGCACTGAAAGAGGACCCTACGATACGTTCTGTACTACATCAAGTCCTCCAGACTATCATGAGCAACTGTGCAGAGCCCACTCGTAATGTTCAACACAGCAATGCGCAACATGCCGTACTATTTGAGGCCATCGGGCTTGCCATCCATTTGGATACTAATTCACCTCTGGTCAGCACCGCTGCGCTACTTTTGGCGCGGTTTATATCTTCCAAAGAAACAAATGTCCGATATCTTGGTCTTGACACCATGGCTCACCTTGCTGCTCGAGCAGATTCTTTGGACTCTATCAAACGACACCAGAATACGATCATCATGTCCTTGAGGGATAAGGATATTTCGGTGCGGAGGCGGGCTCTCGACTTGCTTTATAGTATGTGCGACACCGACAACTCGGAGCTCATTGTTGGCGAGCTTTTGAGATACCTTAAAGTTGCAGACTATGCTCTTCGTGAAGAGATGGTCCTCAAAATCGCCATCCTGACGGAGAAGTATGCCAACTCATACAAGTGGTATGTCGATACCATACTGCAACTGATTAGTGCCGCTGGTGATCACGTTGGAGATGAGGTCTGGTATCGTGTTGTTCAAATTGTCACAAATACAGAAAATCTTCAACAATATGCTGCGAAGGTCGTTTTTGAGCATTTGAAGGCTCCTTCTGCGCATGAAAGTTTGGTCAAAGTTGGAGGTACAGACATTTGACCGGCTCATTTGAAATCAACTAAGCCTCTGTCTGCGGTGCAGGTTATGTTCTGGGAGAGTATGGGCATTTGATTGCAAACGAACCAGGATACAGCCCCACGGAACAATTCCAGCTCCTCCACTCCAAGTCTCAGTTTTGCGTGGCTGCCACTCGATCGTTACTCTTGTCGACATACATCAAATGGGTTAACGTTTTCCCCGAAATTAAATCCCAGCTCGTCAATATATTTGAACGGTATCGTCATGTCCTCGATGCCGAACTCCAGCAACGGGCCTGCGAGTTCTATACTTTGGCGTCCCGATCCGACGACGACGAGTTGCTGCAACATGTCTGCGAAGAGATGCCACCGTTCCCGCCTCGTGTGAGTGCTCTTCTCGGACGCCTCAACAAAAAACATGGCGATACGGAAGACAAGAGGGTATGGGTGCATGGTGGGAAAGAAGCCAACCTTGAGCGAGACTTGGTTGCACGCAAAACGTTAGTCGAAAATAAACTGATGTCAAGTAGGGAGGGGGATGCCGCACAACCGGAGGACATACTCAGATCACTGGCAGGACTCGATCTGCCTACGTCTTCCAACAATGTCAATGGATCTTTGAATGATGATCAAGTACCGCGTCTGACAGTGGGCCCAAATATCGATCGCTGGTTCGAAAAGCTGACCTGCAGCACGGAGGGTGTGTTGTATGAGGACGTTCAGATTCAAATTGGGATCAAGTCGCGTTATCAAGGACATATTGGACAAATGGCTATTTATATTGGGAATAAAATCTCCGCTCCTCTGATGTCTCTCACGACCACAGTTTATATGAGTAAACCGGACGCATTATCTCTCTCCTTTGCCAAAATACCCCCTAGCACCATTGCACCTCTCAGCCAAACACAGCAATTACTTCATATTGAATGCAAAAGATTTTTTGCCGATCCTCCAATTCTCACAGTATCGTTCCTTGCTGGCTCCCATCAGGCTGTCTCCATACGTCTACCTATTTTTTTGACAAAATTCGTTGAACATGTCAAGCTGGATCAGACAGAATTTTTCGAACGTTGGAAACTGATTGGTGGAGTCCCTCGTGAAGCACAGAGTGTTTTCCCTATCGATCTCACCGCAAGCGGTCAGCTCGATTCATCGAAAAATCGTCAAGCTGTCTCTGGACACCAATTTAATATCTTGGATGAGATTGACCCGAATCCCAACAATCTAGTTGGTGCTGGAATTCTTCATATGTCTAACGAGGGAAAGGTCGGCTGCCTTCTTCGTGTCGAGCCCAACAAAGACGCTAAGGTGAATAATCATCGTTAAATAATGCGACGTGCTAACCATAGTGAAAAGTTATGTCGATTGACGATTAGAAGCACATCCGAAGGTGTCGCTAATGAAGTTCAGAAACTTATACGAAACACGTTAACCATAAGTTCTTAATGTACACTGCAATTATTTTACAGTTACTTGATACTTTATCTCTCCACGGACAGTCTGATACCCAGAAAGATTAACGATACCCATACTGCAGCTAGAGTCCACCAAAAAATCCTCGCATAAAGCTTTTCTTCCGCTTAGCTATATCATCAACCTCAGATAAGGATTCCGATTTCCCCAACTTAGTGACACCATTCACCCCGATATCTGAACTGATGACATCTGGTTTCTCTCCTGAAGCATGGCTAGGAGCACGAAGCCATGATGTTGAGCCTTCTTCAGACTTGCCCACTGACTGAGGGTGTGGTCCCAACGCGGCAAAGGGAGCATTGGCAACTAAAGGCTGAGGGAACTTTGGGACTGCTATTGAACCTAACGAGGGTGATCTAGGTAGTCGAGGGAGTTGTTTTGCCGAGGTAGTAGATGCAGATGCTCGTCCTCGTTCTTGGGCCAACCTTGTCGCCAGTTCATTCACTCTTTGTAAAGTTTCTGCTTCGACTTTGAAGCAGGCATCACACAAGCGCTTTAGTGGTGCGTCGTCCAACTTGCGAGCCCGCCCTTTGTTTACATCCTGCGAGTGGCGTACCATGGCTGAAGTGATGATTGCCAACTCGCGTGAGGAGTCAATGTAGTGTGGGGGTTCAGATACCGATTCTCGCTCGAGGGTGGACAGCGTCACCTTGTGACGTTCCAGGTTAGTCAAGATATAACGATCTCCACGACTTGACAATCTTGGGTTCGAATAAAGTCCATTCTTTGCTGTTGACACTGCCCTGAGATATTCCATCATGAGCAGTATATTTTGCCTGTTGAATTCACGAATGGGGCCCATAGTCATCTCTTTTTGATCAACCTAGGGGGAAACGAAAATCAGCATTCGATACCAATGAGCGAAGCATCCATTGACTTATACAGTATTCAAGTTCGCTAGGCTCTGTATCACTTTTGCTACCAGTTTCAAGCTTCGCTGTATGGTGGGACCAGGAAGACCTAAAAGAAATCAGTCAAATGTAGATTCGAAGTTGAATGCTACTTCTGCACACCCGAACAAAGACCAAAGAGATGTGGATGTAAAATACCAGGTACCAGAAATCGGAGAAAGATAAAAGCCGAGACGCTCTGCCATGGTCGTTGCTGCTGCATCTCGGCAGCTAAATCGGCTCTTCTGCTGTGCTCCTCAACCAAGTTTCTAATCGTACATAACAATGCGCAGAGTTCTCTGCAAAATTTTCAGGAGAATATACTTGTGCAGGGTTTCCTCACTTGCTTTGGACAGCTTTCTCTCGCAGCAAAGATCTGCTCCCAGATTTCCTTACACCATGAAATAAGCAAATCAACGTTCTTTGCGACGTCTTTGGAAGGCTTTCCGCTCCGACCAGGGTCCACTTCAATAACAATCTTTTCCGTAATCAATTTTCGTATCGCACTGCCGATGCTGATCTCGAGAAATGCACTGCCGTACAAGGTAAGGCATCTCTCCATGGTTTTTGTGAATACATTGTTTCCCCGAAAGATGGTTTGATGCGCTGAATGAGTATTTCATTGTCCTGCATTTGCTGGAACCACAGCTTGGGAACACATACAAACGATCGCATTTTCAACTTCTCTGGTTGCAGCTTCCTGTATTTGTTGCACAATGGTCTCTCGAGACATCGCAAGTCTGGTCAAGCTCTGTGACAATGTCTTGGTATGAAGAATATTTTCTAGATCCTGCATCCAGTGCAGGAAATTACGGTCATCCAGCATCTATTCTAGACGTGAGTTTGGGTGTATGAGAAAGATACGTCACTAACTTGCTGTATAATTGAGTAGGAGGAATGGGGCAGGATCATCTCCCTGAGAATACATAAGACAGGGCATTCAGAGCCACACTTCGAATAATTATAACTCACTCATATACTTGGACCTTCATCCGAAGTTCTCCAAGTTGAAGCTGCGAGGAAATGTTGGTACTTTGGACGGGGTACCAGCCTTCCACTAATTCTCCGCGGCGGAATGTTGCAAGATCTACTATGACCTTTCCGAGCAATGAAGATTTGATCACCTTCTTGTCCTTCCAAATCATGATTTCGAAGTTCTCGAAGGGAGGCAGATCCGGGAACACGAAGGATTCATGCCATTCTGGTAGTCTAAGCCCTTTCTTGACAGTAGTCCGAGCGCACACAGTATGATTAAACACAATTTCGCAATAAACGTTATATTGCTTCAGATCTATTTCTTGCACTGTATCGTCTGGATTCCGGATAGGGTTGTAAAATTTGCTCGTGCCTAAATTGCGTCCTGAGGCAATTGTTAAATGAACCTCTCGCCACATTCGATACGACCCCCTTTCCTGGTCCGTCCCATTAATTGTAGATCTCTTCAGCCACCGTCCATAGATTTCGGGAACTGCATAAGACCTGAGCAATGAAATCCAAAGGCTGCATAGTTCAGGCTTCGAAAACTGTAGATAGACAGGTTCTCCGTTATTGCTGGCCATCCACCTCTGTTGTTCATTCGAGTAGACCACAATGCAGTCTTTGCGAAAAAATAGAGAATTGTCGGCAGGACGAATGTCCGTTTGACGGAGGAGATGAACGTATACAGTTTGAAAGAGAACGCTTTCCTTCGACAAAAGAACTCAGCAGGATAGGTCGAGGATATGCCACAACTTACATCAACATAGATGTTGAGAAGACATCGATCTGCACCAGACTCTTTCGTCAGCTTGCAAATAGCTGGCCGCCAATGTCCCGACGCCGGATGTCCTTTTCCACTAAGACCAAGCCAGTTGGATTTCTCTGTTCAAGTTGGGCTTATCAGAACCGCTACTGGAAAGCGGTTTCCAAGGCGAACCTTTCAGGCGCGATTCTGATTCATTCTGCTTCTTGAACTGTGTTGCGGCAGTTGGTTGAGTTTAGTCTAGAAGCCAATAGTGCTTATTTACCTTGCGAAGGGCCGTGCTAGCAGCATTCGAGATGTAGATCTCTGCCCAAGTCAAGTACTCTTGTTCTGAATCTAATTCGTTAGGTTGCTCTGCACTATACAAGTGCATGGAACCAGGACTGTGATATGCACCAACAGCGTTGCTCTACGTGATGACACATCGTGTCATCAAACTGAGAACTGAGTGGCTATGCTGTTCTAACAGTGTTAGACGTCGACAGATTACAATATATGTATATTGGTATATGCCTCCTTTTTAATAAGGATGACGATAACTAAACTAAGGACTATCAGACTTCACCACTTTTGAAGGGAGTATATCTATTCATTCTGTCTTGCACCTCGAGAAATATGAGACAGTTTGTTGATAGAAATCGGAGAGCACTTACGTAGTGGTATTAATAGTTGCATTGGCGTGCCCATTTACACGGCCAGCCGCAACGCCAGTGAGTTTCTTCGATTTTTTGTAGGTTTGAAAGTAGAAATTGATGAAGAGGCCGAGGTAGCTGGTAAGTAGCGCACAACCGAACAATGCGGCTCCCTCTTCTCCTGCGCAGTTGCCAGAATGAGGAAGATACTGGTAATAAGTGTTGGCGAAGTGTTCATATGCTTGGAGAGTATCAGGTGCGTTGAGCATAACATAAGTAGAGAAAATCAATGGACTTACTGCCGTAATAGACAAGGGAGATGTCAATAACGAATTGAACGATCTGCATGGTCGTGAGATGCTTTTTCCACTGTAAGTCGAGTCAGGAGAGTAGTTCAGAGGATAGCTGGCCACATACCCAAAATCGTGCACCGCCTGCCGTCGCATAGTAGTAATAGTCTTACAGAAAGGTTAGAAATATATGATAAATAAAATGACCCTTACACATAACAACATGCACCGCTAAGTTGAGCGTGATGACCGACCACGACTGAGAAAACTGTGAGCATGAAAAACAATGGCACAAATCTGGACACTGACAATACTAGTTTTTCCATTGAGCTGCGTGAAACATAATAAAGCCGTCGCGGAGTGATGGAAGACATGAAGGAATTCTATGAAATTGTGACAAGTCAGCTACAGAAGCCATCATATTAACCACATCCTTACGCAAGGGTTTCTTCTTTAATGCCAAAAAGATTGTATCGAAAAGTTCAAGATACTTGAAATAGTAATTAATAATATAGTAAAATTCCATCCTCTGGAGATAAATTAGCAACCAGTTGGAGAGAGACAACGTATGATACCCACAGAAGTCCAAGCTTCTTGATCACAGATGGCATGACGAATACCATGCCTCCAGATTCGTGGCACGATCTCCTCCAACATGAGTGCCAAAAGCAAAGCACTACCCGAACTCAGAATGATATTGTGTAGTTGGAAAAGAGTTGTCAGCTTGTACGGTTGTCGATTCATCATGAAAGCCCTGGTGCCAAAAACTACACCCAAATAGCCGGCTAACATGGAGATGACGACAGGAGTAGTGGATAATGGTGTCTTTCCAATGACATAGGTAGAGAGATAGAGAGGTAACCTATATGGTATACAAGACAGAAGGAAATCTGCAAGGGGAGCCATGGATGTGAGTAAGAAGGCAAATTTTCTGGCGCCAAATCAACTCAGGTCACATCCAAAAGTTGAGATGCACGTGTTTTCTGGATTCAGCATTCATTGTACCGCTGCAAAGCGACGCGGTCCGAACCATAAGGGAACGTGATAAGCAATTTGTCCATGAATGATGGTAGATGTATAGCCAAAGTTTTCTGTCCTGGTGAAGTTAAGCAATCAAAGAGGCATACATGGTCTGACACAGATCAGTCATTGGGGCGATGAGGCAAGTTGGCAAAGAAGATTGAGGGTTTTGTCTCTCTGTGCAGTATCTTTCCTTTCTCCCCAAAGTAGTTTTAAATTGGACGACATGATGGTTCAAGTTCAAGAAGTGCCTATGTGTTTGAGAACTCATTTAGCTATCCCTCTAACTAGTTATGTTCTTCTGCCTCCAGCTTTCTTTCTTTCTTTGACTCAAGTAGTTGTAATACTAGTTGCAAGAAAAAATGAATCAAGTATAGAAGGGACTTCTAAGCACATCCATCTTCTGTAATGAATATAGCTTACATCAATTCAGGCTGATCCTGTGATCTACTTCTGCAGCCTCTTTCACTATAGATTATGTGTTAGGAAAACTGGCTGGAAGCACAGAAGAGACTTTGGAGCTCTTGAAAATTGTAAGTTTATTGTATAACTAGAACCAACTACATAAGTTGTAACTTGTCTCTAGGAAAACCTAAGAGAATATGACAGGATTTCTAAATGTGATAACATGTCATAGGTCAAATTCCGAGTCGTATCCATCTATCCATTTTCAACAAGGATAGCATTTATCACATATTCTGAGCTGCATTCTTCTTTGTTAAGGATGGCCCTGAGTTGTACTCTCTTACTAAAGGGTAGCACTCAAACTCTGTAAGCACTTCATTCTCCATGATGGAATTTGCTCTGTTGTCGAAGTTCAATTTCCCAGTGTTGATGTCTTCCACAGCAGATCACTCACACCAAAACTCTGCAAATAATTCATCTCTACAGTTTAATTCCATCCATATCTGATCTCTGTCTCTGTAAAAATGTAAATCAATTTTATCTAAATCTAGTTACTTGTTGGAGCCAGACAGAGACATTGACATCACCATCACTTTCAAGTGGAGACATCTCCAATAGTCTCATCTTACCTCCACTGCTAGAATTGAAGCACAGGTGACAAATAAGAGGTTCTAGTAGTCTTAGAAATTAATTAGATAAGTTATAACTCAGGAGTCATTCAGTGAACTGCAGATAATTATAAATGACTAAGATAAAACCTGTTCACAGGGTCATTAATCTCCAACACTGGTCTGCAGGGGTTTCGTAACATGCTCCCACTTCTTCTCCCAGGCAATGTAAAACAGTGAATGTGAGAACGTCTCGTCATCTTGATCATTGTCACTAACACCTGCATCAGGACCACTAGACATTGGTATGTCTTTAACAGATGTTGAAGGCCGAGCAGAGAAGCCTTCCTTCAGAGGTTTAGAAGATGGTTTCTCGGGACAATCAAGATTAGGTTCAAGCTCAATATGGTCTATTCATAGCATACGAGCTTCAAGTGTAGACTGCATTTGTTGAGGCCACACATAATAGTTATTGCTGTTTAATTTGCGAAAAGTGTGAACGTCTGACATGATAGGTTGACGATCCTCGGGGCCTATGACCTAACGACAAAAGAGGGGGGGGAACATTCCGAGGTCGATAAGTGGTGCAGTAGTCAGAATGAGTGCACGAAGTATATTCCCTACAATTAGGAATTATATACTCACCTGAGAAGGCTTTCAGTTGCAGAAAATACTGACTGGCCAGAACAGGTAAAAGTCATTTATGTACATCATCTACTTGGAGATTTACAGTCAACCAGCCCACCCTGGCCTGGGAGCAAGTCAGTAAAATCAGTTATTAAAGTATGCGTGAGACTCCGATCAGTGATGACGTTTGGACTACTAAGTGATCAGTGATCTCACCCAGGGGTACAGTTTACTCGCCGTTGCACGTCAACAGCCGACCTTCGACGTTCTACAGTAGAACACATGTGGTGGTTAGATCCCGGAAAAGAGCTTTTGAACGTCGTGCGTCAATTGTCTCGTATTTACTGGTCCCACTCGTCTGACATAAACATCCAGCTATTCAACCGAATACTTGCGCCATATGTAGAGAACCTCGACCTCAACCAGGTCAACTATGGAATCGGTCAAGGTCTGGATTGTCTTTGAACTTCAATACATAATATTAATCACTTGAAGGTCAACTCACTTTGCGAAAACTCCGTTTGAAGAAGAATGCGCTGGATAAATTTCAACTCCCAATTGATGTACTTGATGGTGCGTTTCAAGATCCTAACAATCAGCTTATACTTAGGTTACTCAGGTCGCTTGGGAAAGTTCACATTGTCTTTACGTTGGATGAATTTGGGAAATCAGCCCGTAGAAATTCTAGTGGAAGACATTTATCTCCTTGTAGTCCCTACAGTTGCAAGCCAAGCTGGTCCAGACGAAGAGGAACAGAGGACACAAGCTGCCAAAGCTGAACGTTTGGAAAACGCCGAGTTGCTTTATATGCAGGGTCAGGCAGCAGAAATCCAAGGTGGGAAGTATTCTCAGTTATAGTTATCCGTATTTGTATCAATAACAAGACCAGAATCTTCCCGAACACAAGGACTATGGCAGTCTTTGTTAAATAAAATCATCAACAATGTCCAGGTCACAGTTAAAAATATCCATGTTCGATATGAGGATAAGCATAGCGTGCCGGGCGTGCGTTCACTACCTTCGCTACTCTTCTTACTCCTTTCTCATCCTTTATGCATCAGCACCCCTTTGCAGCAGGTTTTACCCTGGCAAGCTTCTCAACTTTTTCCGTTGACGAGAAATGGCAACCTGCCTTCATCGAAAGCACAGCAGGATCAATCCATAAGGTAAGTTCGGCCATCGTCCAATGTACCTTTCATTGATATCGATCCTCGTAGCTATCGAAGCTAGAGTCACTCACTTTGTACTTTAATACTGATGAAGGTAGTATGGCCGGTTCAACACCCGATGAAACCCTCCAAAAGTTCACTACAATAGTCAGATGCTGTTATCTCTTTCAGTTATTCCGGGCTAATCATTTCTTATAGACTACATGTGGATCTAAGAGTGCAAAACATCAATTCATTCTCAAGCCTGTGTCTGGGGAAGGGCGGGTATAATTCGATTCTTTAGACGTTTACCTCGATTGCTCAAGTCTGCTGCTAGGTTATTGTGAATCGCAAAAGTGATAAATCGACTCCAAAATTCGATATACAGGTCCTCTTTGACGAGATTGGTGTAGTGCTAGATCGAGACCAGTATCGAGACGTTCTTTCACTGTTGGAAATGTATCATGTCTATGTGCGCCGGCACCAGGTTCGACTGCAAAAATGTCTACTTTATCTCACAATACTAAATTAATACTGATTCAGTATCGCAAGCATAGGCCCATGGATGAAGAATTTCGAGAAAATGCGGCTCGAGCAAGGCTTCGATTCGCTGGAAACGCTATACTAGCAGAAGTGAAGGAAAGAAATAAGAAATGGACGTGGGATTATTTTTCTGAGCGACGTGACGATCGCGAGCGATACGTTGAGCTTTTCCAGAAGAAACTAATAGCATCTCTCATGGGAAATGTATGTTTATCCCATCTTCTTACTGCTCGGGCTTACTCAAAGAGCAGGACCTTGTAAATTATCGAGCACTTGAGAGGAAACTGTCATACGAAGATATACGCTTCTATAGGTCCATCGCTCGCTCCCGTCTTCGCAAGGACGAAGCGCTCAAGAGGAAATTGGAGGAGCAAAAGCAGAAGGAGCAGGCAGCAAAGCAAAGCTGGTCGAGCTGGCTCTGGGGTAGTCCTGCCGCGTCTACAGAAACAGTTGACGTCTTCCAAGGAGAGATGACGGACGAACAACGCAAGCAGCTATATGACGTCCTTGACTTTGATGAGAAGGAGGTAATAGCAAGTTCTTTGGAGCTACCTAGGGACTCGCTCAAGACTCGCCTCTCTGCCAAACTTCGGACAGGATCATTGTCACTGAGAACAGATCCTCATGATGAACCCAAGGATATCTTGTCAATCGTTTTTGACTCGTTCAATGCTGATATCTTACAACGGCCCGAGAGTCTTGAAACTATCCTCTCCCTGGATGCATTCAAAGTATTTGACGGTACCACAAGGGATACTCTGTACTCCCAAATTGTCAGAGTCAAATCTTCATTACACGCACGAGAACGACAAGAAAATGATGAACCCTTCATTTTTGTTAAATACGAGAAAAATCCTTTGGACCGCCGCGCTGACAATGCTTTAATCCTGCGTATGAGGCATATGGAGGTCATATATCACAGAGGTTACATTCAAGCCGTCTACGAATTCTTTAAACCACCACCGAGTCAGTTGGAATCCGTTGAGGCACTATTGGTAAGTGCGTAATATCTTTCTTTCTGGACAATCGCTGATCTACGTCCAGGGCGTGGCCAGCCAAACTCTGGAAGGTTTACGAAAGGAAACTCGTGCTGGGCTCGAATATGCTCTGCAGACTCATAGAACTATTGATATACAGATGGACATGAAGGCACCAGTCATTATTATCCCCGAAGAGTAAGTTTAGTAAGGCTTACGCCTCATTTTGCTCATCTTTTGTAGCATCACAACCAGCTCTTGCAAACATCTAGTTGTTGATGCTGGTCACATTGCAGTTGAGAGTGATCTTGTTGACAAAGAGGCGATCCGTGCGATTCAGTCGAAACGTAATCAGCAATACAATGAAGAGGACTATCGTCAGTTAGAGTCGCTTATGTATGACAAGCTGTCATTACGCCTTGAGGATGCTCAGGTGATTCCACATTTTAGGTCTGATATCTGATTTTAGTGACTTACTATTCCCAGTTCGTCATAGGTGATAGCCTCTCTGCTTGTCTTGATGCCCTGCCAGCGGGGTCTCATGATGATCTCCATCTGCTCGAAAGGATCAATATCAACCTTGATGTTCAGAAGTCAATTGTCCCTACTGCTGTCAACCTCTCACGATTTATAGTCTCAGGAACGCTTCCTTCCTTACACGTCAATCTCTCTGACAGCAAGTATAAGGCTCTGATGCGTTTGATTGACATATCCATACCCAAGTTTGACGAAGATGATCACAATGGATCTCCCTCTGTTCCTGCAGCCCCTCGGCACTTGCCAACCTTTCAATTACCTGTTGCTTTGTTCGGAATGGGCAGCCCTGACTTCGACATCGAAGATCAGAGTCCGGAAGAAACGGGGAGCTCGCATAAAGACATCTTTTTTGAGGCAGAGGAACATCTCCAAATTGTGAGCCTCTTGGCGAAAAACTATCTCCTTCAGCTTCCTGATCGTCATCGCTTAGCAACCGGATTATCACCAGCTTCTCTTCCACGTTCATTTCCAAGTAGGAATACTTCAGGTGTCTCTATCCAAAAGTGTAGCTTCATCTGAAAAGTCCCTGGGTGACCTCAAACTCGAGGGATTTGTTCTCATATTTGGCCTAGCCGATTATGACATGAAAGTCAACGTCCAGCTGCGGTGAGTATATATATACTGCCCATATCGATGTGTCCGTGGCCAACACTTCCTATTGCAGCTCAGTTAGTATGGCCCTTGTGTCTCCAAATGCGCAATTTGTAAATGTGATCACATCTGAGCCATCTTTGACTGCATCCAGTGCCGACCTTTTGAGTGTCATATACACGCGTGTCAAGAAAGACTCACCGGACTACAACACCGTTTATGAGGGCATAGATCAAATCGTTGACGTTCGCTTCTCGACTTTTGTCGTTCATGCTGCTCCGGAACCCATCATATCTTTGTACGATTTTATCATTTCAACATTCGTCTCCGATGTGAACCGACCCGCAACCAACTCCCCCAACTCTGCATCCTCCGCTGAGCAACCCTCCACTGATGAATCAAAGATACGTGTCCTGGTTAAGCTTGAGAGTATACGAGGCCAGTCTCGCTGCACTCGTTCATGGGCTGATTGAGAGGCTAACGGTTGGTCACAGTGGAGCTGATCAACGAGTCCCTTCCCCTCGCCACCCTGTCACTATCAACAGCCGATATGGCCATACTCTTGCGTTCTAGAGCTATGCGGATTGTTGGTCGTCTAGGCAATTTGGCTCTTGCTAACGATATTGACATATATCAGTCATGCAAAGAGTTTAAGCAAATTCTTTCGATTGAGGGGCAGAATTTTGCTGAATTCACCTACCAAACTTTTGACCCATCCATTTCTCAAGATACTAGCTCCTCCTTCGCCTTGAACGCTGCCTCTCTCAGATTACTTTTCCTCGAGCAGTCACTTCACAGTCTTTATGCTTATCTTATCAAGCTTGCGAAATTGAAGGGCCTTTACGATGCCGCTACTCAAGCTGCCGTTCAATCTGCCCCAGATATAGGACAAATGCATTTTGAAGTCAATATCAAATCGCCGATTATCATCATGCCCTCAAACCCCTCCCAATCGTTGGACGTATTTGTCATGCGATTAGGAGAGATCGACGCAAGGAACAAATTTGAAGTGAACAAGCATGTGGTCTCAGCTAGCCTGCGGGGGATACGGCTTGTCTCCAAGTCGTATCACAACGAGAATGTCAATACTCTCAAGATGATAGATGATATCAACATCCAATCCGATATTGTTCGAATTACTGGTATTAACCGTGAAGTTGACAACAGTTACCCTGATATGCAAGTAAGTTGACCAATACATCACCTTGCAGCTACCGTATTGAGAATTGAAACAGGCGGCCTTCCAAGTGTCAGATGTCAATTTGCACTTAACTCTGAATCAGTATCGAACGCTCCTAAGCCTTTTGCGATCTGTATCTCGAGTGTTCGTACTTGACAGTGAATTTGAGACTTCGGGATATCCGTCTGTACCCACCTCTGCACCCGTATCTTCGCTTGATACGGAATATTCGTCGATCAACCTAGAACCTGAATTGCGAGTAGCGTCAAGTGTGCACGGTGTGTGGACGACTATGGATCTAGTCGTTTCCGTTGACACGATTCAACTGCATCTTTACGGTGCAGGAGCGCATGTGGACGCTAATGTGCAACAACATGGAATCGCTCGTTTCGCTTTGGTTAAAAATACCCTTCGTTATAAATCAATGTCTGACAGGGCCAGCGAGGCTCAGCTAATCCTCAAATCCTTCACTATGTGCAATACCGAACCTGGAAACACACGTTTCCGGGAAATAATTCCTGCAGCTCATCATAATCGCAACCAGTTCATGGTGCTTTACAGTATGGCTGGCGGTCCAAATGGGGTTTCCCTTGCCGTCGTCACAATTGACTCCCCTCAAATCATCTTCTCTATTAGTCCGGTTTTGGCTCTCCTAGACTTCTTTACGACAAAAGCACACTTCGACACGTTGGCTGTGGGCGAGGGAAATTATGATGTTAAATCGAGCAAAACTCAGAACGGAAGGGGGTTGGATTTCCGTTTGGATTTGCACGATGTAGCAATTTGTGTTTTGGAAAATGATCAAGATCCAAATACACAAGCAATCAAGCTTAATATCCAACAGTTGCTGGTCTCGCAGCAGGTAGGTTTTCATACAATTTTTTCTGCTTTTTTTTAAACCACCATTCAGGGAATCACAGCATTAAAAGCTGATCAACTCGGAATGTCCCTGACACAGATGGGGGAAAAAACTGAAACCGTCAAATTCCTTGAGGGATTTGATTTCACCTTTTCTTTGGATAGCCGTTCATCAGCTTCTCAGCAGATGATGGATCTCGAATTATCAGCCAAGCCTGTTGTCGTCCGAGCATCGTATAGGGATATCAGCTTGATCACACGCATATTCAATAAAGCATTCGAGCGGTTTGGTGGTCTTAGGGGAAGTGGCATTAAATCTGTGGGACCAACTGAAACGAGGAGTAGTCAGAAGGCAACCACATTGTCCAAGTCAGCACGCTCAAAAGGTCAACCTATTGGAGAAGCTTCTGTTCGCATGACAAAACAACAGGTGTGTCTTCCTTGCTCCTTTCCAAATTGCATTAGATGACTTGGATCAGTTCAAGGGCTCTTTTGATGGATTAAGGCTGGTCTTGATAGGCGACATCCACGAACAACCAATGCTACATCTGAAGGTCAAACCTTTCATTGCTGATGCAAAAGACTGGTCCGGTGAAGTATGAGCTCATGAGTACCTATCGAACATTATTCAGTGACACCTTTGCAGTTACACGCTGCGGTTACTATGGCGCTCCAAATCACGTTCTGGAACCTGATGAATTCGCACTGGGAGCCCCGTAAATTACATATACAGCACTTTAATTGTCATGCTGATTTCACTCAACAGTGATTGATCCGTGGACATTCACTATCTCGGTGCGTGTGACTCCCGCTGCGGCAATAAAGATGCACAAGGCTCATGCCGACCTAGGTCTCGAAACAGAATGCGGAAGGGGGGCTAAATTTGGCTTTGTCTGCCCAAGAACGACTCGACATCAACCTAACATCATCGTTTGCAGAAGTTTCCACTACCACACTGAACATATGGAACAAAGAAGGAAAAAATGTCCTCCAGAAGGCCCGGGGAACTTATGCCCCGTATCGAATCTCGAATCGAACAGGTGCTTCTATACTCGTTTGGTCGGAAGCGGACTCTGGTGCTCACGGCACTGAGGTCGAAACTATTCCTGTTCACAATAGCCAGACCATTGACTGGCGATTTGATGATTGGAGGACAACACGAGAGGTGCAAACTTTGTTATCTTGTCATAATCTTGGACTGACGCCCTACAGCATAGTACTCTTGTCGGAGAGCACATACTTGGTATCCAATTTGTTGACAAGAGCTGGGAGCAGATCAGGGGGGTTCCAGTCGATCAAGAAGGAGAATTTGTATATTCACTCCGCCCTCACACTGGGAAGTATCCGGAGCGACTAACGTGCGAGGTCAAGGTCATCGAGAATACAAAGATCATTACCATCCGTTCAACATACAAGGTTGAAAATCTAACTTTGTACCCACTTGAGTTGATGATAGTTGATGATACCGGACATCCTGTCTCCTCTCTCGAAAAAATAATCCCTGGTCAAAATTACCCTTTGCCAATCGATTCAGTCACTAAACACCGAATCCGTATTCAGCCTGATCGTATGTCATTCCATTCACGGTCTTTCGTTTCTCATTTTTCTTGAATTCTCTTGTTAAAGAGGGATTTGGCTACAAATGGAGCCCTGCAGTTCATTACGACGATCTACTAGCGCGAAAAGGCTTCACCATAAAATGCCCTCACTCAGACCCTCGAGAAGCTGCCTTCAGATTTCAAGCTTGGGTACAGATGGACACAAATGACAGTAGTGTACGGTAAGCAACAAAATCTGCATTTTGTTCGGATTTGGTTCAGTCATCTGAGCAGGAAATTGCCCAAAATCTCTCTGAAGCTCAGAGCTCCGCTGGAACTCGAAAATCTTCTTCCTTACAACCTAGAGTATCGCATCTACGATAAGAACACGGATCAAAACTGGCGGAGCTACTTACGAAAAGGTGGTGTCATGCCGGTACATTCCGTGGAGTTGGGACACTTTATTCTCTTGAGTGTTGCGATCCAAGATACAGGTTAGTTCGTGTTCGTAAGTTTACCTGGTTATTTTTCTCACTCGAAAGCAAGTCTTCAGACCTAGCGACTTCAGTATCATTAATATCGACAGTCACTCAGAGTTTGATATAGAAAATCGGCTTACCCTTCAGGATCAGCAGGGAAGAAAGTTGGAGCTCAAGCTGAATTACATGTGCGTTTCTATATCGTTTCCAAAACTGAACTGAAGTATTCATGGTTGTCTGAAGACGATATCCCGAGTCGGGAGGTGCCTTTAAAGTCCAGATTTATAGTCCCTTTATCGTTGTGAATAAGACAAGGGCCCCTTTCAATGTCAGGCCCAAATCTACCAGAGTGGGCTCCCAGGACGCTGCTGGAAATACTTGTTTAGGTGTGCAATCTGTGTGACCTACGGCTCTAACTTCGTTCTGATATCTGGTCCTTCCAGACGTTTTGAGCGGCCCCTCTCCCTTCTGTGAGCCTGGGACCCATACAGTAATTACTTCGCAACTGATTGTGTGAGTAGTGTTATCCCACACACAGGATCAAGGGAACGAATTCTTCTTCAAACTGGCAGACTCGACATGGTCAAGGGTACGGCCTTCCATATCCGTGTACGCTTGATCTGACTATCATTTCAGCCTGTTTCTTTTGAGGCGCCTTCTGCTGAAAGCGAGCTCGTGCTGCCGTCCATTAAACAGAAGGCTGATGAACTGCATCTCGGTCTCTCTTGGAACGAAGGCAGTGGAAAATTTAAGCTGACTAAAATTGTTACATTGACCCCTCGGTTTTTCATCAAGAACATGTTACAGGAAGCTATCGTGTTCCGGGAACATGGTAATGTACCTCGGGACCGTCAAGTCTTGAAACCAGGAGAACGTCAAGCTTTCATGGCTCTGCGGAAAAGTGCAGAGAAGTTGCTGACGCTCGCTTTTCCTGGTTTAAATGCCCAATGGTATTCATGGATTTGTCGATTGGTTCAGCATCGGTATACTAAATCTTTGTCTCAGGTCTCCTCCAATCAATATTGAGGACATTGGATCTGTCAGTTTACGTATTGGGCGCCCGGGCTCGAATGATCCTAGCTTTGTCCTGGTCCAGGTTGACATTCGAATTGAAAGCTCTACAATTTTTGTTGTTGTTTCTCCTGCAGAAAATGGCTGGCCCTTTGAGATCGAAAACTTTAGCGATTACGTCCTATCGGTGTCACAAACAGTACATGACTTTCCATTTGCGTCCGTAAACTGTTAACTCTGTCTTCGCAGGACTCGAAGGAGGAAGCCAGTGCAGGGAGAGACGTTGCGGTTTATCATCTCCAAGCACAAACAACAATGGAATATGCATGGGACTCTCCCGCAGCCAAGGATAAAAAACTGTTACTTAGCATCAGAAACTCGAGTCGAGTGTTTGATATCATGGAAATCGGTAATCATGTTCCCTTCAAATTCATGGCAAGTCTTCATACACATGAGAAATTTCCAAGTGCTGACAGGCAATCAGGATTACCGACATGCGAGGGCCGTGTCTCTCGATGTGAGGGCTGACGGATATAAACAGATCCTTCGCGTTACCAACTATGACCCTGACCAAAGCCTTTATAAACCGAGGTCTAGGAGCTTCACGCTGTCACGACAGGACACCTTTTCAAGTGCTGAGGCATTTGAGGCAGTGGCGGAACAAGTAGAGATATCTTCATCTGTTCTAATTGATCTTAGTGGAATCGGGTTATCCCTTGTCAACAAAAGGATGGTCGAGATTCTCTACGCAACAATCGACAATCTCAAGTTTGAATATACCAACAGCACTACAGCTCAGGCTGTCAATCTCTCCTTCGGTCATTTGCAGATTGATAACCAGCTCCACGATGCGCTTTACCCAGTCGTTCTCCAGCCCACATCCATACCAAAGAGCACCAGTGGGATTGGAGCTTTGCCCACAATTCAGGCATCGGTTGTTTGGCTTAAGGACCAAGGTAGGTCCTGACTTGTCTCGAGTGACTTTGAATCGTCCTTAATAATGTTTCAGAACATGGAGTGCTCTTCATCAAGTATTTTTCTATCCTTCTGCAGGCATTGACAATTGAAGCAGATGAGGATCTGCTGTTTGCACTTTACGACTTATCACAGATCCAAGGTTTGGCTTGGGATGATCCTACTAGAGAGTATGTCTTCCCAAGGTCACGGTTATTCCGACTCTGATGGACAGATAGTGTTCTGCTTCAGAACGTTGACTCGATTCATGAGCCCAAAATTAATTCTGATGGACAACATGTTTATTTTGAAATACTCGAACTCCAGCCAATACAGCTAGCTATCTCTTTCATGCGCACAGAAAGGGTCAACAGCGAAGAAAAGTATGTGATTGTTACTCATCTCTGCTTGTTACTTATTTGAACTCAGGTTGAATCTGCGTAATCCTTTGGCAGTCATCATGAATGCCCTGACTATGACAGTCGGAAACATCAACGATGCACCACTGAAAATGAATGCTCTAGCAATCAGAGACATGCGCCTGACGTTTCCCGAACTCCAGAGTCGTATTATATACCACTACCGTCAGGAAATTCTGCGTCAACTGTACCGTATCCTAGGGTCAGCAGACTTCATTGGAAATCCGGTTGGCCTCTTCACCAATGTCAGCTCTGGCGTGGCAGACATCTTCTATGAGCCTTTCCAAGGCGTAGTCATGCATGGAAATCGTGAATTGGGCATAGGCCTCGCTAAGGTGGGTATCTTCTCACTTCATTCATGCCGTATCTCAGAATGAGATCTTTTTTAGGGTGCCGCCAGTTTTGTCAAGAAGACCGTCTTTGGGTTGAGTGATAGCCTTACCAAATTTACGAGCAGTGTCGGAAAAGGTTCATCGATTTTGAAGCATCCCAAAGAGACTATTATCTTATCGTTGGCCTCCAGGCTTGTCTGCAGCAACCTTTGATTCAGAATATCAAGCCAGAAGACGCATGACCCAAAGGCGCAACAAGCCCCGACATGCGATGTGAGTGAATTTGATTCAGGTGATCCACATCACCAATTGAATCTCTAAGATACGGCGTCAAGGCCGGTGGAGGGGCGCTTGCCAGTAGTGTCACAAGCGCGATGGAGGGTGTTCTTGTAAGTTCAATCCTTTATCCAATGACACGTCTTATCCATGGTCATTCAGATGAAACCCATTGAAGGCGCGGAATCTGAGGGTGCATTGGGATTCTTCAAAGGAGTTGGGAAAGGTTTAGTTGGGTATGGGAGTCTTCACTACGCTCACTCACATCCGGTTGACCTCTCATGTAGCGTAGTCACGAAACCGGTTGTGGGTGTGCTTGATCTCGCTTCGAATGTCTCCGAAGGCCAGTTTCTGTATTTCTTATTCTTTGCAGTAATATAGACGAACCACAGGTATACGCAACACAACTACCGTCTTTGACAATCCGGAGAGAGATAGAGTTCGCTTGGTAGTATCAATTAAAACCCCTCTGTCAAAAACACTGACGAGTCGATGGTAGCCGCGGCTCATTCCAGCTGATGGAGTACTTCGTGTGAGCCAAGCTATTTTGTGTCACGATGACATCTGACTTTTTTGCGCACGAAGTCTTACTCAGTTCAGGAAGCCATTGGTCAATATTGGATGAAGGATTTGAACGACGGTGCATATCGGCATGAAGCATACATCGCACATATTGGTGAGCATTGCGACTATCAACTACCAGGGAAAATGTACCAGGTCTTTATCAGGTTCGACAGGAAGCGACAATGTTATCCTTTTGACGCAGTCTCGTGTACTATTATTTTGGTCGAGGAAGCTACGGTTAGACTGGGAGTTGCCATTCAGTCAAGTTCAAGGTGTCACTGTCGAGGACACAGGCATACGATTTTCACACAAAGCAGGCAGGGGACAAGACAGGTTCGCTTTTATTCCCGATAAATCATCACAGTCGTGGTTCTTCAACCAAGTAGCATCCGTTGTCAAGACGTATAACGCACGGAAGAGGATGGATGTCTAACGTTTAGATAGATAGCCTATATATATACAATGACAAACGATTGTATTTAAATAAGGCAGTGAAAGTAGACATAAGGCGTAGAACGAAGGGGAGATAGAAAGGAAAGCGAATGGGTATTCGTGTTAATAGTGAAATCAGTGAAGTAAGATGCGATTAAATTATCTAGGCAGTGATAGCAAGAGTATTCGCAGAATCTCCCGAGGTATCAATATCTTTGTCCGGGAGCGACGTTCCCGCCGACGTGATATTGGGATGGTGAAAATTCACTGGTTTGTTTAGTGTCAGGTCCTTGTGTTCCTTGAGGTTCTCGTTTCCGAACCCATAACTATCACGAGGACTGGTTGAATATGCGCTTTGAAAATCTGTGTCGGATTCATCAGCGGAAGTCCCTGTTAAACCAGAAATCGTTGGGCTATGCTGCTCAGGGTTCGAAGGCTTTCGAATGAAGGAGTTGGACAAAGGGACATTCTCCGTTTCATCGGCACGGGGAAGAGGATGGTGATGAACTTCCTCAGAAAAGGTTCCACGGGTAGGAGTTTTGTTCTCAGTTTCAGGAGGGGCAGATGGGGTATGAGTGCGAAGAACGGAAGCAGTTATGCTCTCGTCTGTTCCAGCATAAGCAGATGAAGTGGTTCCGCTCCTCGTTCTGGTGTTGATCTTGGAAGGTTTCTTACTATGCATTCTGGAGCGGAAGCTAGTGGCCTCGGAATCTTCCCCTTCACTTCCTCCATTCTTTCGACGTTTTCCACCACGACGCTCCTGAATCAGGGCCGATTCAAGCTATGGGTGGTTTGAAGAGTAAGCAACACAGTCCATAGTACCATATGAAGAAAGATACTTTTTGCTGAATTTCTAGCACCTTTTGGGCAATCCTATCACTCTGAATACTGATACCTTCATCTACAGCGTTCATACCGTCCTGCACTACTTCGAGTTCAGAAGCTGAGAATCGCTTCTTTCTCGGGAGCGGAGATGGTTCTTCGGTTTTTTCGGGCGTCTTTAGCTCTTTTTCAGAAATCTGGGGACTAGTCATTTCACTTTCCTCCAATTTTTCAGCAAGAGTTGAATCCGTAGCAAATGAACGAAGCATCTTAGTCCTGGTTTCAGCATCACTAACACGCATGCCCGAAGCAGAGGAAAGTCGACTTTGAGGCCGTGAACCCGCGTAATCTGATTCCTCTAAATCAACAGCCATAGATGCTAGGGCCCGTTCAATCTGTGCTTCCACTTCTGCAACCATGGCTGCCCTTTCTTCTTCCATCTTATCCATGGTTTCCTTCATTCTGGTGAGCTCCTGTACAGCTCCGCGATGAGCCGCCTCCGTCTCACGCAACTCTAAAGACAATAGCCATCAGAGGCAAAGATAAATTGAGATCACCAGGGACACTCACGGTTTTGAAGCTTCGTTTTCTCAGCAGCAGTAAGCGTGACAAGACCAGACAATCGTTTCGTCTCTCGCTGCTCTTTATTGATCTTACCCCTGAGTTGGTTGGCCTCCGCACTCAGCTTCTCGGCATACTGCTCGAAAGTGATGAATTTATCTCTCCAGAGGTCGGATTCAGTCATTAGGAAATTGAGCCTCCGTGAAAGTCGGCCAATTTTCGTCTCAAGATCGTCTCGGGCATCAACGAATGCTGTAGCACGTTTACGAATAGAGACCTGAATCACTTTTTCGGTGAAGGTAAGCTGTGGCAGGCGTTTTGGTTGTCCGAATCTGCTCAATCTCTTCAAGAGTGAAGGTTTTTTGAACTGTACATAATCGATTAAAGAATCATGCAATCACCGGAACATTACTCACCTTATCCTGCAAGACTAAATCAAATGCTTGAATGATACGCGTCGAGTGCCACCATTCAGGCGGTTTAATTTGGTCTGCCACAGCTGCTGAAGATGCACCACGCTTAGCTTGAATCTTACAGATTGGCCGGAACCGGCCCGCAGGAAAAGCCTCCTTAAATTCACTACATTACATTTCAGATATTTCACCAGGTGAACATCAGTGGCAACAAACCTTGGGATACAATGGTCAGGGTGATAGTGACCCTCAAAGGCTGTTAGAAGACGCTGGCGATATTTGTCACGCTGTTGTTTCTGTGACACGAATCCAATAGGAGGGCAAGGACAGTTCCTGTACAACACCTGTCAGCGTCCAACTTCATTTACAAGCGACAGATCACGTACAAATAGTTGATGTCCCTGATTTCCAGAAGTTGATATCAACAACATTCTCAAATCAGGGCGGGGAAAAGTACGCACAAATCACACACGCAAACTTCGGACGGCGGGCGAATGCCATACCTTGCTTCGGTGGACAAGCCAATAATCCATGGGCCAGGATCATCGATATAGATTTTGGCATCACGAGAGTGGACCGAAGGGAGTGCGATACCATCCCAACCACGAAGTTCAACCAAATACCTTATGGTGTTGACGGCGATCTATATCGGGAAGTGATCTGAGAGATAAAATTGTCGCGGAGGAAGGATAAACTTACACCGAGCATAGTGGGGTACCTCGAAAAGAAGAGGATGCGACCGGTGGGTGCAAGAGCAATCTAGAAATTTGTCAATGATGTCCAATGAGAATCACGAAGGCCGGGCTTACTTCGCAAATTGTCAGGATGTTGTCAATATTGAGGCACTTGAAAAGGGGCCACATGGTGAAATTGATATCAACGAGGCCACGACCAAAGTCCAAACCACCGGGGAATCGTGCGATGACTTCAAGGCTAGCCTCACCATCATTCTTTGGGCTGGCATCGAGCTTGATGATATCTCCAGCTCGAGGAGCAGGATGGGCAAGAATTTTGGAAATCTGGAGAGTATGTGATTGCACATCTTTAGAAAATCGTGCCCATGACAACGTCAGATAGTCCCTCATGAGATCATATACAGGATGTCGTGAAATCAATGCTAATAATGAAATGAGTGCCTGAATGATAAGAGGAATATATCACTCACTAAGGGCATATGGCAACCAAAAGACGGTATCTCCGGGGAGAAAGAGCGTGCTCTCCCCTGGGCCATGCCCTACTGTGCTTGCCACCTCAAAATCGCTCTCACTGATCCCACCATCATTCTCAGTTTCGGCATCAGTCTCTGCATCCCCCCAGGGTCCACGGGCACTCTTCTTGGCATGACGACGCGCCTGGATTGTTGGGTCTTGTGTATCGCTGACATTACCCGAGATGTCTACCCGTAGATTTTTCAGACGCGAGGCCACTATCGACTGAGCCGATTCTTTACGCAAACGACCTGCTTCCAAGGTGCGCCGGATGGCGTTGCTGCGTTCCGCGTCGGCATGGGACCAAACGGTCAGGCACACACCATAATACATCACAATGTTGCTAGGAGTTTGTGTGCCATTAGTCGCATTTGCTGTGGCAGTAGTATTGTGGGAAGTATGTGCTAGAAGACTGGGCGGGCCCAGGTAGGCGGAAGATGGCCTGGCGAAAGGGTCATCAGCATATGGGTACGCAAAAGTCGCTGCCGAAGAGCGATTCTCAGCAGTTGAGAGTACAGATGCCCTAAGGAGGTCACCAGAGGGGGTTGGAGCCAGAGGTGTGCTTGGCGCAGGAAGGGTGAAGGTGAAAGTATGAATGGTTGACGCTGGCTGAAGAGTTGAGGCAATGACTTCGACTTCGCGCGTAAAGGAGAGCTAAATATGAATCGTTCAGTTTTGTCAGAAGTCTAATCCATTAATGAATTGGCCTACCTTGAGTGCTTTGGAAAGCATCTTGCCAACTTCTTGTTTGCTCAGTGCACCTGCACCCTTGATGACTTCTTCGCCTTTTCCACGCTTCTTTTTCTTTGCCCCACCAGCGCCTGGACTGACGGTGCTACCAAGGACTTCTGGCCTCCACCAGCGATTGACAGCACCCTCGCTGTGGTGGAGACCGAGGACGGAGTCCGGATCTGCAAGGGTCCATGTATGCGGAGACTTGGGGAGGCCTGAAACGACATAGAGGGAGGTCAGAGGCAAGGTAGAGACGTGGGAACCCACAGAGGCCTCCTTGGCTGAACGAGTAGAGACAATTGAATTGCGAGCGGAGGCAGGAATGGGCTCCATGCTTCGTCGATGCCTGATACCGAGGACACGGGAGGCCTTGTCGATGCGGTGGTAAAGAGGAAGAGAATTTGTGATAGTAGGAGATGGCACGGTGATGTAGTCTAGTTCATCCGCAAGGGCAGGATTGGAAGTGACAGTGGTGGTAGGAGAAGGAGGCCGCGAAATGCTGATGATCGGAGAATTCCCAGAGTTTGTGGCTCCTTTTTTCCCTCCCGGCTTATACCCTCCAGAACGCGTCCGCTTTTCTTTCCCCGTCAACGACTGCTCTGAAAGCGCTGGCCTCAATGGTTGGTCTTTTGGAAGTGGACTCGCGGCAACCGCCGTCGCTGGCAGCATGGGCCGTCGGTATAGTGCCATTTGTGTATTTTTTGTAGTGGAAGACGATGAATGAACGTCAAGGGGGCTGCGTAAGTGTGGGGTTCAAAAGAGTGGAAGGATGCCAACGTGAATTAGCCTAGGAATATAGCCTCGAACACTACAAGGAATGGCCTAAAACATACCGCTTTAAATTTCGCTTATTAATAGATCACGGCTCCTCACCCCTAACATATTGCTCTTGGCACACACAGTGCATCTCTGTTTCCTTCATCTCTTGTTGCCCTCATCATGATTGACCATTTTGTTCGTCCGGCGGAAATCCAGAGTCAGGGCCACATGCCGAATATAAAAATTCTACGTGAAAAATTCTGCTTCGTGAGAAGTCTGCACATATCTCCCACGGCCGAAATGAAATTCCAATGTCTTCATGATCATGTGCATCGTGTATACTTAGTTCCATTTAGAGACTAAACCTGAGCCGGGTATCGGCTCAGGGAGCGTTCAGCTCAGCGAGCCAACAAATAATAATCATTACAACTAATGGATCCATGCAACAAACATGTTGTCATCACACTGCAGACATACAGAAGACGATATATGAAAGTTTGCCCAACCACGTATTCTGATCTAGAGTACGCACAGTCAAGAAAATGCACGATGAATGGAGTTACTGAGGGAAATAATTTCTCAGCCACATCCACCTCTGACGTACTGGTTCCGGAACGTTGCCCAAACACTCTTGATCTACGCGGTCATTGAGTCGGGCATCAGAAGCATCAGAATCAGAGTTTAAGTTGGGTCGAACGGAAGCCAGTGCCCTCTCATTGACAGACCTCCTGTGGTCTCGCGCTTGCGAACTTTGTTCTTCATCACCACCTGGCCCAAGTCCACCCAGCCTCCTCCGCTCTTTGGGTACGATCGAAAACCCAGGACTTATAGGTGAAAGCCCAATTTGTAATCCCGCGCCTAGAGCAGGGACAGTAGCAAGGGGAGGTGGAAACGTGTGAGTAGGGTGATGAGATGCCATTGAGGAGTAGTAGGTGTCAGTAAATCGACGCCGAGAGTCCCTTGTTCGTGACATGGGGGAGGGGGGCGACAGTGAAGATGCCGTTGAATGCATGGTACGTCGATGCCACGAACGTAAATACGACACTGGTGCATCTTCCAGTCCCTGAGCCTCTGAAAATGTTGCCGAAGTCGACTGGACGGGCTCAGATATGGATCCGAGTGGTTTGCGAGTCGAGTCTGGTCTGATTGTGGAGTCCAAGTCAGCGTATGGATAGGCTGTGTTCAGAACGGATGTTTCCCCTTGTTCAGTTTCATCAATTTGAAGAATAGTCTCGTCCTCTTCGTCCTCACCATCCTCGCTCCAAGCTCCTAGATCGACACCTCCACCTCCAGAATGAATACTAACAACCCAGACTCCACCCAAGAGAATGACAACACCCATCCCCACCAACCCTAAATGGAATGCCTGGATCAATTGTACCTGATTGAAATATACTAGACCGTTCACGATCGAAGAGAGATTATAGAAACAAAAAGCCGCTATCGAGAAATTGATAAGCTTACTCAAGGAGAAAGGAAAGACGTACAAGGACAAACCAATGTCGGGTTAACTAATATGAGCGCTTTGTGTAAGTACCACATTTGCAGTAGTGCGAACATAATGAGGCTAAATACGAGGATCCATGATTCCCAGCGGCGGAATTGATTCTTGCCCCCTAGAGTGAGCAAGAACAACTCAACACCGCTCTTAGCAAAGATTAAACACATTCCAGATATTATCCCGGAGATAGATGCATATGAGATAGCGAGAAGAATGCGAGTGCGATCCAGCGTGTCAAGTGACTGATGTTGAACTATGCATGATACGGAGAGGTGATTCCCTTTCCTATCCAGTAACGGTGTTGTTTCGGTGACAGTGGAGACATCAGAAATAGTCTCTACGGTATTACTCAAAGTGATGTCACCAGCATTGTCGTCACAGTAGGGGTGTGCGGTAGTTGGACAGTCGGGCCGAGTTACGAGAACGATTTCACGCGACCAAGAAAACTCGCCAACATGCGTCTGACGTGAGAGTTAGAAGGTACCGCTACCACAGTAAATTTAACGTACCGCAACTAGACAAACAAATACAGTCATTCCGAGTAGAGAAAAATATACGACAAACACAGGTCTCCGAAAGAGCTCCAACAAGTCATCTAACGAATGTGTTGGTTCCGGTACGACTCCAAAGACAGCGATCAGTGTAGCACCCCCCGCAATCAGGATGGTGCCAATGATCATCCATGGGGAAAAGACATCACCAAGGAGTAGACGAGCAAAGAACGCATTCCAGAGTAAGGAGACAGCCCCTAGTGGAGCGAGAATGACGACAGGAAGCGATGCAATCTGAACCAAAGACCCAATTATATTTGAGAGGATGAATGTGGCGAATCCAAGCAGCCATAACCTATTGTTGAGCACCAGTCATCAGATAACAACAACGCCAGAGTCCAAGAGGAGCTACGAACGGGCGTCGATGTTCCGTACGTTGACAGTGCTTGGGAAGACCTTGATTTATGATATGGCTCTTCCTCTGAATGGTAAGCCCCAAGGACTGAATGAATGAGGCTATTAGACCAATTACTATGCCGAGGGATATGGATATGTGAGCATTGTCTAGAGCTGAGTTGAAAACTGCGAATGACATTTAGAAAGAGAATTGTAGGAATGTATACAGGATGGAAGAGACAACTATGTTGATCGCATGTGTGTTTGAATAAGTCTTCCTGTAGTTTCAGAAGTGGGGAAGTGTTAATGAAGTATTTATGGTCACGTGATGGCTAGCCTCCGTTTCCAAATCCACTTGAATATACTATCACAATGGACTTCATTCAGGGACTGGACCCTTCCAAGCTTGTGTTTGGTGGTGTTGCAAGTTCCTCCGCTTTCTAGATGCTGCTCAGCTGATTTTTTTGTAGGCACTGTCGTTTTTTCTCTCACTTTCCTCCTCTCCTCAGTACAACCTTGCAATTTACCTTTTTGGGACCTATGCTCAAGACCAGCATGAGGCAATTCAATCCTTGAAAACGGTTAGATATATATATAAATATACCCCTGTGTTTTGCAGCATTCACCTCAAGACACAGTTCACTGGTCTTTTGGGCGTTTCAACCATCTTTGATGTTATCTGGGTGATCCAGAATAACCAGAGCGGTTTCATCAAATTTTCGACTGTTGTTTTAACTCTGCTCAAGGTTCTCCGAACTCACTTTGTGCAAGCCTCCAAAGTCTGACCGTTGGTCATCAGATACCAACTTTCTTCTCTTTCCTCTTATTGATGCGGCAGCGAGGTGCGCAGTTTGGTGGACTAAGTGTCGGCGAGAGTGCTACAGGTACCTTGGTAACCCTTCGTATCCTTCATAATACTGAGAAATTCAATAGTATGGTCGATGCCTGGTGGTTTCACCTCCACTGCTCGGGATGGCTATCAGAATCTTGACGATGAAACTCACAATCGTCAATCTGGCCATCCTTCATCCCGGAACGATCCAAAGTCTCCTTCTCATGCTCAGGTATCCGCCTCTGGTGCCTACGAGACTGTTTAAAGCTCCATATGGATTCTGTACAATACACTACATTTCGGATTCTGACATATCTCCCCAGCTAGCTATAAATTGTGTTTCGCTCTGTTCGAGTTCATTCACAATTAATTCCATGGTTTCGACTGTCTTGAGTTTGTCCTCCGCTTTCTTCCTCGCATAGAGCCATGGGCAATCTAGTGAGATACATTCGACTGGCTCTCCAGGCGATGTACCGGCACAAGTAATACAAATCTCATGTGCAGTCAGGACACGGTTCTCGAACGCACTGCTCTTCGCACCGAAAACGGTTAAACTTGACTGAAGAGACTGCGTGCACTCTTCGCAGAGACCTAAACCCCTTAGCAAGGGGTACACCCCATTTGAATTACACATACCAGCGAATGATGGTTCTTCACACGCAAAGCACTGATTATTCTCGAAATGTCCCTCGATATTGATATCCCACTGCTTCCCTGGGGAAGTTGGAACAATCTTCTCTTTATCCATCTTTCTTCGCCTACTCGGAGAGGCCAAAATAGTACCCCAAACTGCACTTTTGGCCTTTGGTATTTCAGAAAACCATTGCTGAACGTCGGCCCCTACAAGATTGAATATCCGTTCAAGGGGCGGGATAAGCACTCGAGTGATATAGTAGGTTGTGTCAAGTTGAAGGTTCCTAGTTTCACTCTGAGGAAAGACAGGACCTAGTAGGGTTATGATGCTCACGATTTGCTTATCATCTGTAGAGGGTCTATTGCTCTTTCTGCTAATAGCGTTCCAGGCTCGCCTTGGGTGATCACGTAAGGAATGCGTTCTGCATATTGTGGTTCATCGTTGGGGTCTATCATCATTCTACGTGCAGCAACCACTACACCAGGAGGCGGTGATCCTTTATCACTATAATGATGTTGGAGACCAGAACATAGGATGAAAACTGGGTGGTGCACCTATATGTTCCCATCCTCACTTCTTTGGCGAAGATGAAGTCCTGAACCGGGACTCTGTTCTCGAGAATTTTGTACCATGATTTACAGCAGTAATCCTTCACCTGGCTTAGGTCCTGCGTACGAAACAGAATTCTTTTCTCCGTTAGTCCCCACTTTTGTCATCCAAGAGATCTCTTACTGACTTTATACAATTTTCGACGAGCTTCCTTTGGGCAAGGACACCATCCCGTCTGACAGTCTCGATACCTTTTGCATCAAAGACAGGCTCTTTTTCATCAGGGCTCTCATACTTAAATCCGACATAACGTTTCTTCGCCAACAACACGCAGGGGTGATATACCTCATACCAAGTGAACATGAAATCTCCATACTCCAACTTGATCTACAACCACCTACTTTTTCAAACTTAAGTTTTATGGGTGCAGGGTTCCGTAAGGTAACCGTGTCTGCTATTTCGTTACCAATTCGAAATGCTTGTTCCCTCGTTTTTCCAGGGAGATAGCTTATAAAGGATGAGTCTTTTCAATGCGTGCCATGTGCTTATTGACTCACATAAAAAGACTGTCTGTATCACCATACACAACCTAACACTACAATTAGCATTGTTCCATTGAATCTACTGCAATCGGACCTTTGAACCCCACTTCCCATTGTTGTTGATAATATCAATGGCCTAAAGGCATACTTGTCAGTGTGTCACTCTGAAGAGGAACTGACCTCTCACTTGTTCCAACGTTTCTCTACCAGTCTGCACAATACTATCTGCAATCTCAACAGCTGGCATACGGCCTGAATAAGTCGCGCTCGTATATCCGTACGTAACATTGGCGATATACTTCAACGCTAATTGTCGTGCATTGAGGACACGAGACAAGGCCTACCAATATCTTATGTCAGTGTAAACCATAGTCAAGCTACCATTGGACATGCCCTGTCTGACTTAACAGCCCTCATTGCCTGCTTCACCATCACTCTCGTATCTAACAATTCAACGAGCATGCGACCGAGAAGTCCCTTGCGCACTTGGGGTTTCGTATACATGATACCATTTGGCGCGACTGATGTAACGGTGCATTAGATCACTCATGCAAATTTACAGGTAATGCTCACCAGTAATGTGCTCTTTCAAGGTCTCTAGCAAATTGGGAGCTAAATCCAGAGTCGTCACTCCCAGCCTAAACTGCCCTTGAAAGGGAGCAATCCGACCAAGACAGGTTGAGTAGCAATAGTTGTAAGCAATCATCACTGAGGGATATAGAGACTGAAAATCCAAGACTACGAGAGGACTGGAATAAAATGCAGATATAGGCTCCATAATTAGTGGCAAACATTCAGCCGCATTTTGTCTGCCAACCTGTGGCAGTAGGTCAAAAAATCGGTAAAATGTTCTGAAGACGGAGCGATAAACAAACATCGCTTTTACTTGGAGATATCAAAACAAAATTCTCAGACTTCGCGATGCGAAACATAAATGATTCCACTTTGAACTGGGATCCACGGCTGATGACAGAATCAAAATCGACTCCAAAAATGCGGGCGAATTCTCTGACGAAAGGGGGGCGGAATCAGCACTCATCAGAAAACCAGATGACTGACGTACGCAATTTTTGTAATGACTTCACTTTCTTCCAGAATTCGGAGAGTAGCGCAGACGCACGTTATCATATAACGTAGCAGAGTTACCATGTGATCTGGCACAGAACTATTATACCACTTTGTCAATGTTGCAATGGAATAGGAGGGTACCCTATATTATGATCAGCTCTCTGGAGCTCAAGTGAACTGGAAATAGAACCTCTGCTGCAGTATATGGAATGCAACACTGGAGAGAGTATAAGAAGTCAGAACTTGCTCCGATCTCATGATACGCCAGGCATTCAAAATGTGTCTACCGGCGATTTTCAGGTTGGTGGTTATCTGTGATTCCCATCGATCATCTCCTGTCTTCTGTGTTGGAGCTCTAGACAAAAAGTCTTGCAGATCAAATTCTGAGGACTACCGATTAACTGAAAAACTGGTTGATACACCAACACCAAACGCACCATACTGTTTTGCCCGAGAATTCAAGTAACCCCAGGATGTACGCTGTACTTCCCATCCCGTGAGAATGTCAGGGTCAAACTCGCCAACAATATCAGAAATCCTGTTCAGAAGATCAAGCTCCGTATCAACAATATCTAGGGGGAAATCCCGAATACGCTTGGGATTGAGCTGCATATTCTGGACGGCAATGATGCCAGTATGTATATCCTCTGTTCCAACAGTCTGAAGTCCATATATTGCAATGCAGATAGAATCAGATATCGGGTCGGGTACAGATTTCCCAAAAGCGGGGGCTATATAATATCAAACCTTTTGATTTATCAGAATACATGTAGGAATGACCATACCTACGACCTCTAAACACATTATAGTCATGTTCTGCTGCTCTCTGGACATCTTGACGGCACGCGCAAATGGAGAGTGTTTGAACTGGGTCGGTCCTTCAATCTGATCGGAGAAGGAGTCTGGAGGTCGATCTTGAAGTTGGCAAGTGGAATCATACCTGGGAGCGTGGTGTCTTTCGATTTGATAATTTTTTTCGAGACCTCGTCTCGTACTTGAGCCACAGCCGTATTGCCCTTCTGCTAGGCGGCAAGGATGCGAACTCCCATCCAGAATGTGCCTCAAACCATGGATAATTGTAAGGATATTGTACAGATTCTGGGGTGGGCATAAATTCCTCCAGGGAAGCTGTACCTTTGCCTCCATCCAGATGATAAACCAATCCTGCGAACTCACTTGATCTTTTTGATGTATCAGCCTCGTTTGAGTAGAAGGGTGGTTGGTATATCTTCGTCTGGAGCTCGAGCGCTTCAAGTCTTGCGATTAGGTCAGCTCTGCTCGGTGAGAACTTACAATACACATAGCAATTCATTCCGGAGGTCATGCACTGTTGATATACCCCAATAAGGTACGAAGTGAGTGCTGAAGTTTGAGAGTCTATGCTTGAAGAGATAGCCGGTGTGCCCGAGTCCAATGGAGTATCCCTTACATGCATCAACTCGTCATTTAATTCCCTACCACAGGAGACATTTTTGAGTCTCCGACTGTGTCTGGAAGGTTATGGCTACCCACCGCCTAGCCTCGTTCTCGATTTTTCTGTTGGTGTTTTGTTGGCTGTCTTTGAATCAAATTGGTCCAAGATTAGTCCTTTCAGTGTTTACCTTGCTGTGCTCCTGCATAGAGGGTGATTGACGAAGAAACAATGTCCAAGTTATATACTCACGTTAAAAACAGACCCGAAGCTCGAGGTGTTCCATTATCCAGAAATGGGTCTGGTGAGACTCTTCGAGAAGACTCAGCATAGAAAACGCTAGCGAATGGCAAATAATCGATCTCACCGAGAGTTTGGGATGAATGTGTTATCTCGAGCCCTGCAATCTTCCAAATTTCGAGTCTCTTTACCTTCATAACTACCTTCCTCCCCACCAGTTTCATCCTCTTCTTCCTCCATTTCTTCCTCCTCTCCCTCGTCCATCTGATTACACTCTTCCCCTTCATCTGATTCTGTGTTGGCGTCCTCTGTATCTCCAAAATGATTGGCTGCCTCTGCATCCAATAGATCTTCATTCACATCGACTTCACCACTGTCCGGAAAATCGTCAAATGGGGAAAGCACCGAACTATTCCGTCCTGCACTATCGCCTTGAACATCCTTGCCATTTCCTATGCCCCCAAGTTTCCATGTTCTATACTGTTCCTCCCAGAGTGCTTCTGTACTCTCGAAAACGGACATTACTTGGCTCTCCCAGCCCGAAGGATCATTAGTGTCAGCTTCCGCTCTCAATGGACTCTCTCTTTCGAGCCGATGCCTAATTTCATCCCACCAATAGGCTTCTGCCACCCATCCACTACCTGGTTTCCTGGATGCTTCACTTGGATCACAGGGTATTTCTGGTGTAAGGTCCAAGCCACGTGCACGACGGCGGTTGCACTCGTCCTCCCAAAGCTCAAGCACGCTGGTTACTAGCGGCTCTGTAGGTCTTTCTGGGCCTGGTATCGCGAGGGTATGATGAAGTCTGCGTTCTGCTAATTTTGCTCGATTCAGGATTGAGGGAGAAATAATGTCCAGTTCAAGGGGCATACACGTTTGCCGAGGATATGGCGACGTCTCGAAAGTTACTTCTGGGTCCATTGTTGTCTCTGCATCTTCTTCAAGTCCTCTCCGTCGATACATGTCTCCAATCTCAATGGATCCACAGCCATATAGACCGAAATCGCACATGAATTGAAGGATGAAGCTCAGGTGACTCTCGTAGACTTGGAAACGGCGACTTAAGACAGAACCAGACTGAAGTATCGCTGCAACACGATTCATTAGCCGTGGGTCCGCCAGCATTATTTTCAAGAATGGCGAATATTGGGAGTGAAATCCGTAGAATTTAACACCCTTGACTAGAAATATTGCGCGTACATATTGAGATTTCGAGGAGTTAGGGTCGCATTTCAAAGACAAGGCAACAGCGTGGTTCAATGACTGTTTAAGATTCCCTATGTATCGTCTCACTGTGAAGGGAAAGTTAGGCGCTCTCTTTGGAAGGTTCAATCCCTATCGCACCATGTTTTGGATGGAGGTCTCCAGGATATTCTATATAACAGTAGGGATAGACTTGGTGAACATAAAGGCATGCTCGTGAGCCGATTGAGGATTGGCCGTAAATTCGTAAGACGGGCACCCTTGATAGGTGCGAGTGGTCAAGTGCCCCAGGTTTAATAAGTATATAGTCGATTTGGTATATCTGAATCGTGAACAGACCGACCATCACTAGCTGGTCAGAGAAATATTCTATCCAAAGTAATTTCTCACGTGTCACAATTGTTGCGGCGCATATAATACAGTACTAGTACGCTTCTGATCAAATAACAGTTAGGATCTGCTGCCCGCTCCACTTTCGACCGGGGCTTATCTTCGCAAATCCCCGAACGTGGCCTGGCTCTACACAAACATACCTCTCCCTGGAATTTCTCGTCGAGTAAGCCACGATTAGAAACTGATCCACTTACCACCCTCCTTCCTCCATGTCTCCAATTTTATTTCCCTCCTCATTTGGATTCCAGATGACTACATCTTTGAAATTTTTTGTTTCAATGATGATTTTCCCGTCAGTCCATGCCAAGGTATAAACCCCAGGTGCGTCCTCATAGACGAAGTCTGTATACCCTTGGACATCAACTTCTGCTCGGGATTCAATTCTGCGGGTGGCTTTCTCCTCGTCAGTAGCTCGAGTTTTGTCATAATAACCAACATTCTGCAATGGAGTAATTCTGGCAGAGATTGCAGGAACACGGAAATAATTGTGGAGAAGAGCCTGAAACTCAAGCTCCTTGACGTTGTCGGGCGGATTGCTCACAATGAGATTAGTGCCGAGCTGATTTTCCAGCAGCGTGACAATGTATGAAATTTCAAATTTGGGTTCATATTTGGTCGTGATCCGGGCTGTTGGTTTCAGGGCTTCGAGAAAAGGAAGGAAGAAGTGAGCTGAAGCAAGTTCAAATTATTGTTAGGGGAATAGACACTCACTGAACTTAACGGAAACCTCGATATCATTGTCCGTAGCGATACCATCAAATGTCCACTTCTCGCTTCTGGCGAACCCATGCTGCGAGAGCTTCATGTGTTCAGGGTGTATGGCGGCTCCAAAGCATGGAAATACAACAGGGATACCACCCCGTACAGGTTTTGAACCGTCTAAGATAGCTTTCGAGGATACGAAAAGTCTTTCCAGGCCTCCTGTCTTCCAGGATATAACGGTCGCACCGTAATGAAGAACTTCGACAGAAGCGCCCTGCAATTTTCATCTGTTCAAAGTACTTTGAACATAGCGCAAACGTTGGAGTGCTTACCTTGGGATGCTTGAGCAAAACCTTATCCTCCAATCGTTCTACCGGCATGAAGATTATCTCGGCAGTCTCCGGAACGAAGTGTTTAATAATTATAGAGTTTGGCAACATAGCCACATGTTGCTGGCCAGCAGGATAGGATTGGTTTACAGTGACCTAACCTGCAGCCAGTATGACAGGCCAAGGCCAAGTTTCCCTCAACATCATGAAACACTTCACTGTTAAAAGTGTTGAGATACAATGCAGGGGAGAGAGGGGCAATTGGACATGAAGTAGAAAGTAAATTTATATTACCAAGGACATCAGGAGAGGATGAAGATAGGTGTGTATGACAGTGCAATGTAATATTTGGTATGCTGGCTATGAATGCACAATCCTGAGATAGACTAGGAGATAAGAGAAGTCAAGATGATAAGAGGTCCACCAATGTGTGGACAGAAAGTGAAGATTTTGAAAAAAGAGAAAGGATCAAAGAAGGAGGAAAAGGAACCAGTAAAAGTAAGGAAAGTAGAAGAAACCAAGATGAATGTGGCAAGCCTCATTCCTAAGAGATTCCACAAATATTTATAAAGAAGAAATACATTAGACCATCAAAGTCATTACAAACTTTACCAGTCTTTCTTATTTCTAAGAAGGATGGGAAGAAGCAAATGGTTCAGAACTATTATCAGAGTTGAAGATAGTAGACTTAGTCTCATTTTATTTTCTCTCTTATTTTTATCTTTATTTATCTTTTATTTCTAATTTTCTTTATTGGAACTAAAATAAGAGGTAGTGATATGACCATCACAACTGTCACAGGTTGGTCATATATATCATTGTCACATTATCATGTGATATAAAGAATGTCAGAGTTAAAGATAATAAAATTTAATCATTTTCATTTTCATTTTATTTTTATTTATTTTCTTATTTTTAGACTTAGGGTTAGAAGTTAGTATAACTGTCATATAGCATGACATGGTGTCACACATTAGTTACATATCACATATCACTATTACAAGTCATAGTTATATAATCATATATTATAAAAAGATATAGAAGGTTCTGGAATAATGATGTTATACTATATGTATATAAGATAGACATTTTGTACTAGGAACTCTATTAAGTTTCCTTGTCTTAATACTTTGAAACTTAAATCATAACAAAGAAGAATATAGAAGGTTCTGAAACAATAACATTATAATAGTATAAATATTACATGTTAATCTTAGAAATTACACATGGTCTTTAGAATAGATTAGATGTAGCTGTTGTAGCAACTATTAATCAAGACAACCAATAAACTACTAAGTAAACTTAAAAACAAAGAATCTTGTGAGAATCACAAGAAAACTTAACAAGGAGTTCCTAATATATATACTACTAGTACAAGTTCTACTCTAAACTATATATATGTCATATACAAGTCCACCTGTCCAGAAATTACATCCCTGTGGAGTAAAACATACAAGCCTGCCTTCCATGGTAGCCACCTTTCTCGCAACACATCTTATAGCGGTGCTGCAATCATCCAGGTATTCCATCTTCCATGACAGAGATACTCTTATTCAACTTAGTCTTCCATGACAGAGTTACTCCTGTCAGTGTCTCAATACTAAAACACACACTCAGGGTAATAGGGGTTTTACCACTGAAACCCCAAGCATTTCCTATACTTTCCGTTTGTATATAAGACTAGTAGTTACACTGTAATTTGCTAGTCTGATAATTGACGAAGATAAACTCTTATTGAACTTGATCTCCAGTGTTCAATGGCAACACACCAATCAGTACTCACTCTCATCTCAAACTTCTTTCCATTATCTGAAGTTGCGACCATACAGTAGACAAACGGCACAGTACATAAGCTGAAGCCAAGGTCGTTCCACAAGTCCATTCTGTGGACTTCCACCCCAGTGTGAACCACGCCTGACAGTATTATCAGACTATCAAGTCTGCTGTCGCTTCTGAGCAGTTCTGTCTGCTAAATCCTCTGTTGCAGTTCCACCTGCAATTCAACCTTACAATTTGCACTTCAAAGTTCAAATGGCCTCCTCTTGCTGTAATTCTTCAACTCTGGTCCCTCCACTTAGGACACCCTTCAACATGATCTTGCATTTCAGTGACCAGATAGCTTATCTGCCAAATATGCCATGACACTCAAGACAAATCCACCAAAGAGGCTGTTCATCTCTAAGGTCTCCTTCCAGTACAATTCAATCTGGCCAGATAGTTTTGCCTGTTCCTGGCCCAAGTATCATCTCTGCAGACAATGATCCTAATTGGGAGGATGCTCCCATTAATCCTAGTACTAACAATAATACAGCTAATAGACTCATATCTTCTACTCGCTCACAGTCCAAACCCCAGTGGAGTGATAATACTAATGAACAATTGGCTGAAGTACTTGGCCAATTAGCTAACACCCTTAATTCTAATCAGACTCCCAGACCCAATACTAATTCAAGGAGAACTAAAGCCTGCATCCCTGACACTTTCAGCAACACTGAGCCTGACAAGCTCAATAATTT
>Ga0157368_1000028_pt1 | contig 60443 bp, 79 predicted proteins | sample AttbisABBM3_FD_113146 | JGI IMG/M metagenome (GOLD analysis project Ga0157368, IMG submission 113146) | Fungus gardens microbial communities from leaf cutter ant in Botucatu, State of São Paulo, Brazil - Atta bisphaerica ABBM3 | ecosystem: Host-associated > Fungi > Mycelium > Unclassified ... | reverse complement strand
GTTTAGCATAATGTTACTGTTATGCTGTCACATGGGTGACATGGTGTTACACAATCATGTATCACCATGGAAGAACATAGAAGGTTCTGGAAGGATAATATTATATAAGGTAGATAATCTTATACCAAGTTCTCTATTGAGTTCTCTTATGTAAATCCTATATAAGGTTTCTTTTCTTGACCCACTCTAAGGTCTTGAGATTGTAACACTAAGCAAATTACTCTAGTTACTAGTGATTCTTGGATATCAGGGATGAAACTCCATGGAGTTGGTAAAGATCTAGCAAGGACATCTGAGGTGGAATAGAAAGGTGTGATTTATACTAGAAGAGGTCAGGGAGTACAGATGAGAGAGGAGGCATTATCTGTAGGCTGGGACAGATAGCTGGAATGGGATGTGATACTTTCTGTAGGTGCATACTGCTTGTACTTATTTATTATGATAATATACTTAGGACTTTCTGGAGGTAATAAAGTCTGTGTAAATACTGTAGACTTTGCTAGTCACTCTAATAGTTAACATAAGAGAACTCAATAGAGTTTTCAGTACAAACTAGTCTACCTTATATACTACAGACTATGGTGGAGATGACATCAACTAACTACAGATCTACTTCTGAGGCTGGAACACTATATAGTATAAGTAGATAACTTGACTAGATGTTGTCTACAGTTCACTGGATGACTTCTGAGTTATCTGATTATTTTCTAAGGCTACTAGGATCCCTTATTCATCACCTGTGCTCCAATTCTAACAAGTTTGTATACTAAATATCAACAGTGTAATAAACCTAGGATTTTCAAAGCCTTTTCCATATACTTTCACCCAGTTGCCCTAACAAATAGAACTTACTTCTCTTTCATTGGATATATCATTACCCAAGCTAAAAACATTTGCTATATGTTTTATCTTGTCTTTCTTAGATTCTGCTAGTTTGACTAAAATATTTCTTTAAGAATCTAGTCATGTGATCTGTCCACAGCAACAATGATCTCGCTTTGACTCAATTTCTCTATGACTTATTTTTGCTCCTAGGTCATTAGAGAAATAGATAAAAGCTACTGTTTGCATGTCAGAATGACAGTACGAAAGCTAGATTTCCCCCTACTCTTTTGAGTTGAACGGACACCATTTCTAACTATATACGTGACAAGCTTCTAGAGCCTGTTTTGCAACACTGGGCAAATGATAATATCCACGAACAAAGGATCCCACTGCATACAATCATGTCAATTAAGATTAAAAATTAAAATAGTATCTATATGTACCCTAAAAATATGGACACTCATGGGAATAATCATACAAGTGCATTCTCAACACGTTGGAATTCAATTCCATCACCAAAATCTACATCAGCATCTCAGTAAGTAATGATACCACAAATATATATAACACCGGCACCTGAAGGAAGTTGTTGCTACTCATCCAGCCAATCGAACGATCCAACAATCGCAGTTTTCCCCACTATAGGATCCCTATTCGGTTTCAGTATGGTTAGCTGCTTCGTTTTGAGATCAAGCCCCGTCCTGTAACGAGAAATCAATCAGAAGTCCTGATCAAAAGCAAGATAGAAATAAACTTACACAACCACAAAGCCTCTAACCGTGAGATCCAAGATTTCTTCATCGTATCTCTCGCTCTCGTCAGGATTGAACGGTGACATAATTGCTAGAACTCTATTAAGTATACCTGAGCCAGGAAGGCTGGCATCGACGGAGATAGGCTGCATTTCTGATACGACGCGTTTAGCGCCGATGGGTAATGCAGATGCCGGAGCCATTGTTTCTATATATTTGGGCCATCATAGCTCATTAAGTGAGCTGGAGCTGGGTAAGACGAATGTATTCGGTGCTCACCAGTTCCGATTCGGAAGATAGATAACTCGTTAAGACTGACAGTCGTGGAAGCAGGAGACAGAATGAGATCATTGTTGGGTTCGCCCGCAACGGATATCAAATTGGTCGGAATGCCGGGTGGTGGCCGAATGTTGGTTCCGTACATATAGGTACGGATTTGATGACTGTGGAGTCGCTCGTGGAACGAGTTGTCCAAATCTACAACCTGAGTGACCGTGATATCACAACAAGTTGAGGCACCCTGGAAGACTTACTCCACCAGACTTTGGAACCTTGATGACCGTAAGCTGTTGGCTGTAGTGTTTCTTCATTTCTGCGCTGAGCTTTTCTTGCCCCACCACAAGGATGACATTTACTGGAAGGGAAATGAGCCATTAGAATGAAAGACATCATGACTGGAACTGACTCCTAAAGGCATCGACACAGGATTTGATCAGTCGCAGTCTGATTTCGTTAGTCGCCGCAGGGCCAGACGAGAACAGAGCCGGTGTATCAACAATACACCCTGATGCTCTGTCTGATGAAGGGTTAATTAGAAGGAGAAGAACATGACGTCAGTGCGCACTGTCTGGCTTTTGGTCAAAACGCTCCTCTGTATTCTCTCCAATGTTACGAATTAACCGTTCCATTAATTTTGGATTGCGTTTCGGATCTGCATGACCATACCAGTACACGAGGGGAAAGTGGGTGTTTGATGCCAAAGACATCGGTGCGGTTGTTGCAGCAGATCCGAGGGAAGTTGCCGCAGAGTATGTGTGTATTGGATCGCGTACAGCTGCAGCGGACAGTGCACCTGGAGCTGCCCAGCCTCCCTGTGGATGTGTTAGTCACCTGAAGCTTTATGACTGCACACGCACATCATTGGGATCTAAATTCACTAATACAGGTGACCATCCTTGACCCACGCGAACACAATAATTAACCAAAATTTTACAGAGAGCTGTCTTGCCGGAATTGGCTGGGCCGATCACCAGCACTCGAGGTGGATCTGAAGGTTTGGCATTAGTCTGTGGTTCACCAGGCGCCAATGATGAGCCCGAGAGAGTAAATAGCGATCGGACACGCATTTTCTCGAGTACAACGTGAAGATTTCCATAAGCCTGCATGGGCGTATCTTCTGAGATATACTCTGTGGAAGGTTGACCTGTAACGTGTTGGGAATGAGTACGTTAAGACTCTGGAGAACCTCGGGACTCATCTCAATCGTACAACCTCGCCACGTAAAGACCGCAGCCTTACATTCCACTCCAAAAAGATAGTATTTTCCTACAACAAGCTCGGCACCAAAGATCTCGGCCTTGCCTCTCACCAGCTGCACAGTTATCGCCGTCAGTACCGAGGGTTAACGAGGATAAATGAACCACGCACCTTGATTGCTAACGTTGTATCTGGATCGAGCTCAAACCGATACTCTGACTCTGGCTTGAGAACCCATTCTTGTGTGTGCGTGGTCATTGGTTCAGCCTCGGAATTGGTCGCCAAGGTCCCACGCAGATGACGTAAAGGATATGTTAAGGATATGTTTTGATGGTTTTTACTCGGTGTGAGAATGTGATGTGATGCTGGGAAAGACACCGCGGCTGTTACTCAATTTATCTCAGCCCACAGCCGCCTTCTCAACCCCTTGCCCCTTGTGGTAAATCCACCGGCCTTACTCGCATTCATTTTTCCTTCACTCTCCTTCCTTCCTGCCCTACATGAGTTTACACAGTATACCCTCTGAGAGAATGGAAAAGTCCCCAGTTACACATGTACATGTCGCTGTGCAGGACGACATTGATGTTGCTGCCAAGCTCGCTGCCAGTGCGAACACTGACGTACCTTTGTGTCCTGAGGCGGTTGCAAAGCTGAAGTGAGCATCTATCATAGTCCTTGACGTGCTTGAATCACGACCTTCGCAGGTGGAAACTTGACCGACACTTGATGCCCTTAATGTGCAGTATGTCCATGTTTCTGTAGTATGAGGATCTACATTTGACTGACCCCATGTTCTCCCAGTCATGTATCTGTGGGTATATCTCGTGTCGTCCTCGAGCCGCTCTGACTGTGGTGCAGGATGACTTTTGCCGATAAGACGACGCTGGCTCAGTCATCGGTTTTGGGGATCATGTCGGTTTATCTCCCTCTATGATCTATTGCACGCTGCTTATCATGTGCAAGGCCAGGGGCGCATCTTGATCAAAATCAATTCAACTGGCTTGGAACAATTTTCTATCTGAGCTATATTGCATTCGAGGTAGGCTCAGTTATCCCACATTATTGAACTATCACGCATCATCTATGAGAATAGTATCCCCAGAGTCTCGCTCTTCAAAAATTACCGGTTGGCAAGTGGATGAGGTATGAAACGTTATCGCTCGTCGGTTATTGACAAAGCGAGCTTAACTTTATCCCCAGCATCAACATCTTTGTATGGGCGGTCGCTCTATTGGCACATGCAGCGTGCAAATCTTTTGGCGCTCTATTTGCTGTTCGATTCATCCTCGGCATCTGTGAAGGTATGGAGAGAACAACAATTACTTCATTTCGCTCACATGGATCACAGGTGCCATTACACCCGGATTTATGATAGTCACTTCAATGTTCTATACTCGAGATGAGCAAACGAAGAGGGTCGGGTATTGGTGTGAGTGGTTCATCTACTTTTCCGAACATCTCTTGCCCAATGGTGACTCTAGTCCTCATGAACGGCATTGCCATTATCTTCCTTGGTTTTGTTGGTTTTGGGGTGCTTCATACTAAGGTTCGTTCTTACTACCTAGTCTTCTTTCTCATCTGTTTATTCCGATCGTCAATAGACTCATAACTTCATGCCCTGGCAATGGTGTGTTTCAACATCAATCAGACATCATAAAATTTCGCATTGATATGCATCTTCGAACTACCAGGCTCATGATTATCACCGGCATCATCACCCTCATAACAGCAGTATCGTTTTGGTAAGTATTTCTAGAACAACGCTTTTCTCATGACTCAATAAGGAAACTGACAATTTGACCTGTGCATGTGTTCCCTGTTCCCCTCAGGTTCTTCTTCCCAGATAGTCCTGAAAATGCCCAATTTCTTACTCCAGAGGAGCGTGTGCAAGTTGTTCAACGTATCAAGGTCAATCAAACAGGCGTGGAGAATAAAAAATGGAAGCGTGAACAGTGAGCTTCTGAGCTGAATCACCCGAGTGGTTGCGCAACAATACTGATACCACTTGATTATTAGATTCACCGAAGCTTTCACAGATCCCAAGACCTGGTTAATCGCTGTTCTTGGAGCTCTTCTGTGCGTTGCGAGCTCATCTTGAGGCAACTGGATTCCTAATCTTTATTTTCCCCCATCATTTCAGCAATGTCTTCAACTCTGTATGTTAGACAATTTGATCACCTCACACAAACAGCTTGCTGACACCACCATAACTTAGCTCACCAATCAACGTTTGATCCTCATTTCCCAGTTCGGGTTTACGCCGATCCAAACAACGTTGATCGGTTGTGTTGACGGTGTCATTGAGAGTATGTCTTGTCGCAGTGTTTGACGTAGGGGTAACTGACCGCCCCTCTGTTTCTCGTTTTGTCAATCAATGACATGACAGTCCTCTTCATCTTGATCGCAGTTTATCTTGGTTCATATCGAAAAATCGGCAGAGGATATGCAGGGGCAATGATGTTTATTCCGGCTATTTTAGGAGCTATTCTCCTGAATGCACTCCCTCAACACAATAAGATTGGTCTACTCTTCTCATATTGGCTCACAAGTGTGTTGTGCTGCTTTAATGAGTGTTAAAATACTCAGTTATTCTTATTCAGTTGCTGCTATCTCTCCCTTCGTAGTCGTCTTGGGGTGGACTGGATCACTTGTTGCAGGTCATACAAAGAGTGGGTCACATAACAGTTATCAGTTATCTTGACCTTGGTTTGACGTCATGTCTACAAGAAACAACTGTCAATGCAATCCTACTCGTTGCTTATGGTATAGGTAACGCCGCTGGTCCATTCATGTGGAAGAAGGAATACCAACCCAGGTGATTCTTACAAAGTCTTGCTTTTCATTCTTCGGAATTGCTCATGTTCTGACTTGATGCAGGAATCGTATTCCCTGGATCGCCATTACAGTGATATTCGGCGCTTGTGTTGTCATGTTTTTTGTATTACGGTCATATCTTTCTTGGCAGAATGAGAAGAGGGAAAGAGAAAGCCACGACGACAGCTATGACAATGTTTATCTTACCTATGTTGATGAGAAAGGAAACTCGACCGAGAGAAGGGTCGATAAGGTAGGTTGCTCAGGTTTTTTGGTTTATATACTTAGGGCTCACTTGGTGATCAACACAGGCATTCCTTGATATCACTGACATCCAGAACCGCGAGTTCCGTTATATACTCTAAACTATATATATCCTTGATACCCCCCTCTTTGTTTGTTCTATTTTGGTCACAATCTTTTTTGGCTCGCATTATTGAAATATAGATTGTAATTGGTATCCGGTGTTCTAATTGACTAGCTACTGAAACCCTGATTGATAGATATCTTTCAACGTATAATGCACACGGTGTAGTGATGAAAAAAACTGAGATCATCGACATCTATCACAGAATAATGGTAGTTGCATGATGCCAGCAATGTGACATATTGTTACTCAAGTAAGACATGATCAATACTTGGGACAGGAACTCGAGCATAGGGCATAGGCAGCAAAAAAGCATGCAACGTATATTGAACAGTCCAAGTTGATAACAAACGAGAGCGAGTGCAAGAAAGCGTGACTTGTACAACAGTCTACCAAGCAATCCTGAAGATATAAAGCGCATGTATATATGCGCGAAGATCCTTCCTCTAAAGGTTGACATTGATAGGAGCGCAGTTGAGGAGGTTTAAGAAGCCGGACTGGGGTAGATATTTGAGAACCAAAAGCTGAAGAAATGAAGGGAGGACGGGACACGTACGAAAGCTGTCTGTTGGCAGCAGACAGGCTGGGTAGCACAGTTATTGCCCGAAACACCGAGGACGGAAATGGGGTCGCAGTCCAGACCAATCTGTGGAAGAAGGTTGACGGGAATGCCAAGGAGACCACCAGCACTGGCTCCAGTGTTACCAATGTTGGAGGTATGTTCACCTGAGAAAACAAAATCAGTCGATCAAGAGTACTTGGAGAAATGGTGATCTCCTACAGCAGTGGAGCTCGCCGACGTTGCAGTTACCACCAGACGGGTGGTTGGGGGTGGGGGTGGCCTATTGAGGAAGAAATTCATAAACATAAAAGTGCATCGCAGTGCGCATAGAACCACTCACCAAGGCGATCATGGGGAGAGCGACGAGGGCAGCGACGATGACACGGGAGAACATAGTGAATTGATTCTAAAAAACTTGGGGATATAAATGTGAAGAGCAGGTGAAGGCTAAGAGAGAAGAGAAAGCGAACTGAAGAGCTTCAGCCCATCTGTGCAGTCTTATATACCCAGCCCTATCGTCCAAAATTAGACCCATCTCAAAAGCCGGTGCCCAAAGTCCATGGATTTCACCTGTCCCAGCCGAGTGGGCCGTAGAACAAGTCGAAATGTCAATAAGGAATAAACGAAATATGGAGTCCGAAGCATAATGCTCCATAGATGGACGCGGTAAGTGAGGAGGATTAAACTTCGTTCAGCTTCCTCATGTCTAATAGCATTTAGAACTTGAGGTACCTTTTCTGGCTCTCGCGCGACCGAGACCTCAAAACGGGGACCGAGATCGAGATGTCGCGAGTGCCACTGAAAAGCCGTCAGATAGAAATGACACCAGAATCCTTGAAAGCTTCAAGCCGCCACAGGCTTCAGGGTCCTCGAAAGACATGGAAACTAGAAAAAGGGAGTAATCGATCCAGCTTCCCGGTGCGCGGATGGTCCACAACAGCGGGTCATCCTCCTTCGTTTAGTGGCATGCGGTGCGTTATCTAGTCTAGTCACTGCTGGTGAGATTGGTGCTTGCGGACCTTCCCGATGGATCGTCGTCAGGTGTGGGTTTCAAGGCATTCGAGCTCATGGCCTGATCACGGATTCAACACCACAAGGTCATCTTCTTGACTATTTTGGACAGAAACCTAGAAGCGTCGGCTCATTGACTCTGGAAATTGGGTGTTTGAAGTGTCCAAGAAATTTAACAACCCGTACTAAATTAAAGAATACAATTTGATACAAAACAAACAGCGGTAATGATACTTCCCCGTTGTCACAAAAAATTATTGAGCTTCACAGGCTTACGAACAGCTGCTGAATTCCCTTCATTGAACCTGTAAGATACACGATAGGGTTCTTTCATTGTTTTTGTGGCAGCCAGTTTTGAATTGGTTGTCGATGTCGATTTGACCGCAATGGCGCGACCAAAGAAATCCGTTGGCGTCTGGTAGACCATTTCAATTTCACACGGGTGTTGGGAGGCCTAATCGACTTACCTTTTCACTGATCTCGGATTGATTCGTTTTCTGCCGCTTTTGTGCAGGTTCAGATGTACCCACCTTAGTAGTCCCATCACTTCAGATCACATCAGAAAATTCCCAGCACGTGGATATCGATCACGGAACGCATACCGCTGCACAAACCCATGGCGGTTGCTGCTTTTTCCTTTTTCAATACCCTCAACATCCCGAGCCGCTAGTTTGGCGTTGACCTAGAAAGTTATATTTTGACCATTTTACCGCCCAGGACCAATACACTCACTTCTGCAGCAACTAGATGACGAACAGCGTATCGCGACGCTACGATATCGCTTGCTCTCTTGCCGTCATAAGTGATGAATACATCAATGGGACTACGTAAAAGGTTAGTCAGATTGCCGTGCTTACGCTTGGTCCATTGAGAACGGACTGACGGGTCAAGACCATAGGACAGTTGGCCATCCTCTCCTCTATCTAGTATGAACCGTAGTTCTAAAGCCGCCATGATCTCCACCAGTCGTGCCAATAATTGCCTTTCTTCAGCCCGAATGACCTGACTATTTACCTATTTCGACACATCAGTGGCGGGAAACTTGGCAGGACAAAAGCTATCACTGACAGGTCTAAGCGGCGGAGATATTATCCGATTGATAAATGGCGTGAACTCGAGTTGCAGTATCGGAGCATTAATGAGGTGTCTGTAGGCTCCTCCTTCTTGGCGAATTGTGGCATTTCGGACACAACGGGCAAAAGAGACATAAATTTCTTCATTCGATTTAGTGAGTTGATGATACTGTGGGCGATGGTTTAGAAATATGATACGCTGAGCTTGAAAATGCTGACCTCCCAATCAGAGTAATTGCGCTCTATCCGCTCAGAGTCTCGGGCTTGGAATAGTGAATAGAACGGGACAAGTGTGAAAGGCAAATATGGAAGAAGGGCGAAGTCACCATCAGCAAACATTGATGAAGATAATGCGTCGTAGGTAATTAACCATTCGGTTGCTTTCTCGTGGCGGGAAAATTTTACATCATGTTGTCGAAGCGTGGCGTAATGCTCAAAACATCCTATTGTCCGTTAGAAAGAGTTATCAAAACTCAAGGTCGCTCACCATTTGCAATGGCCGCATCTTTGCCGCTGCTTTCAATCTCGTGGCTGAGCCGGTTCACGTATCTAGATTCTTGTTCCTCTGTCATACCTAACTCCTTAACCCGCTTTTTCGACATGGGACTGAAGATGCTGTTTAAAACAGCTACAATTGTCGTATCATCCTCTTTCATCCCGATAGTGGCTTTGCGAATGACGGTCTCTGTAACGTCTTCTCGGCGTGACTTGACAAACTATGGAAGGCAACATTCAAGACACATGTCAAGTAAAAGATGTCGAATATTTACCTGCAATGTGTTAATGCAGCCGCGGAGGTCGCCCTTCGCCATTGCCACAAGTGTACTCAGGGCCCTCGTCTCAGCTTTGAGACCTTCGTTGTCACAAATTTCTTGCAGGCGTCTCACGGTATGAAAGTCTGCCGGACGTGTAAATCGAACTTGGTAGGCGTGAGGTCTCAATTTAGACAGTGATGAAGCATTAATGTCATTGCAGATGCAGATAATTGGACGAAGAAGGGGTCTCGAAGTATCCGGCTGCTGTTTATGACCACCGCGTTCTGAGATACCGATCAATAAACAAGACATCGGAGATTTATGGCTACATACTCTTCTTTCGCGATTTGTTCAAGGTCAACTGGACAAGACTGTGAATGAAAGAGCTTGTCTGAGAACCAGTTAAGACCAGTGTAATCAATTATGGATGACAATTACTTACATTTTCACCAGCCCCCGTTGCACCATCAATCTCGTCAATGACTACAAGGACGGGCTTTGTACTGTTAACCAGGGAACCTGACTCAAGGGTAGGACGTATTCGATCATTCACTACATTTCCTGCTCGAGCATCGCTGGGCAGGGCTGAGTTGTTGACGTGCCGGCTGAGTCGTAGTCAATACGTACCTAGCATTGATCTCCATAACATCGTAACCAGCATGGCATGCTACAACATGAGCAAGAGTTGTCTTGCCCAAACCCGGGGGTCCCGACAGAAGTAGAATCTGCACAGCGGTTAACTGTCTGAGACGTACATCCCCATCAACCCTACCTTCTCGCGCGGTCTTTGATACTCGTCGTCGATATTCTCGTCGACATTCCGTTGTCGTTTCTTGCCTTTCATTTTCCCGAATACACAGTAATCCCACTGTTTGACCCAAATCATGGTCTCGCGTGCAGCACGGTCGTTTCCTATAAGGTCCGTAAAACAGGTTGGGCGATACTGGTCTACCCAGAGAGTATTCTTAATGGAATCTGTGGGACGACTGTCGGATGGCCATGACTGAACGCTAGAATCGAATGATAGATGACGAGTTTTGATCAAGAGGTCGTACTACGTACTCCTGTAAGCTTTTCGCCATGCTTGTCGATATATCATCAAGGAGCCGGTGTACCGGGATATTGAGGAGGCTAGAAAAGGGAGAAGTCGTAGTTGCCGCCGTCGCTGTAGTTGTGAATGGAGCCTATAAAAATAAAACGCTCAGCAATGAGGACACTTCAATATCCTTGAATCAGCGCACAACTGGCTTCGCAGAGCGTTTCCTCCTTTTCAAAGATATCGTCTTTCCACTGAATGTAGTCGCTTGAACACAGTTGGAGGATGTCACCGTCCAGGGCGCCCTTTCATTAGGAACAGGAGACTGTAAGGACGTTGAGCTTGGCGGTGAAGATACTGTTATTGCGCTCAGATAATGTCCAAAGCGTCTGCTTTTATAACTACCTTGGCGCGTTCCTTGCTCCCCATGAACGGAAATTAGATTCAGACTTAACGTTGAGTCTTTAGAATTGACTATATGTGCGTTTGAGTCTTCAACATTGACTATTTGCGAGTTTGAATCTTCAGCATGAAGTTTCTGTGTCTTCGTCTTTGAGAGGAGGCTCGTCAGAGTGAAGGACGGAGCATCTACCAAATGAGCCCCTAGTCTCACTAACCTTTCAGAAGCCGGTGCTTACGAATTTTCCCGTTATCTACTTGAGATAGCCCTCCAATTGTTTCGTTGGTGTGTTTTATCGTAGTTGTTGATCCAGGGGTTGTCTGGAGAGAAGAACTAGATCCAAGCAATCCGTTTGGAGCGAAGCTCGAGAAAGCCATAGAGTGGTGATCCAACACTTCACTTCAGTGGTATATTTCTTTGCAGCGTTCCGCAAAATCAAAATTTCAAGAAAAGCCTCTCAGCGGTCACAATGAAGTATAGATATCAAGGGACTGAGAGACGCGCCCCGTCGTTGCTCGTGATCGACACCCCGTGATGGCGTTATTAAACTTTGGAAACAAATATAATTCATGATCTTCCAGTCTCTTTTCTAAGCTTTTTTTGATGTCCACAGTGCAAGGATCGACTCAAGATTTGAGCCTAGGCAGCCAAGAGAGCAAGTCAAGGGTTTATTTCATCGATTGACTTATTACTAAATAGATTTTTTCTCAGCTTTTCGCGCTCTTATAAACACAATCGCTCCCGAGACTGCAGCAGGAGATGGGCATTTAACCCGTGAAACGGTTGAGAAATTATCAGCAAAATTGAACGAATTGATTGGTGAAGAGGCAATAAAGGACTACGAACACCTCAGGAACAAGAGGGGTGAGGTACGCTTTTCTCGAAGTCCGCACACACTTCACTTCAAACCCATATACAGCTTGTGAATGAAGATGGACTTCCCATCATCGACATTTCTGAGCCACTTCCTCAAACCGAAGGAAGCAATGCACAACAAGAGCCTATGATTCAAGATGTACCTTTAATCCGTCTTTCATCCCTCCCCTCCGTCGCGAGAGAAAAACTACGTCAACATCGCAATCGAATTCTAGACGAGTTAGAGGAGGAAGAGCGTCAAGAGGAAGAGCATCAAAAGCAAATTGAGAGAGAAGAAAGAGAAGAACTTCTGCGAAAGCGTAAGGCAGAAGCCGTGAACGAACAGGCCAGACGGCAACAGGCAATGGAGCTCCAAAAGAAAATGGGAAAGGCACTCATGCGCAACATGGGGTTCTCCAGGAAAAAATCAAATTCATTGATGAAGGAAGAAAATCCAGAAAAGCAAGAAATCTCGCTTGCGAGAACGGACACTAGAGAACGTAAAAAAACTGTCACCTTTGTCGAACCTCAGGGTTCCAGTCTCAATGGCAGTAAGCCCGAGTGGAACGATGTCACAGCAGCGAGGCTACGTGCTGGGAAACGGCCTACACTCTTGCAATCATTCCTTCCCGATGCCACTCCCGTCAAACTCAATGTTATTGAGCGCAAGCCCGCGGCTGACATCTCGACCACCCCAAGCCGTTCTACTCCTTTCATCTCATCCACAAAAGATTCTGATGACGAATCAGAACCAGAGGATAATCACCCAACCCCTTCTTCTGACAATGACGACGGCGACGAGGCATCTACAGAAGGACTTCCGGACAGTGAAGAAGACAACGGAGAGGCTGAGCTTAAGAATGAGTATGACTTAGACTATGCACAACATGAGCAAGAGATAGCTATGGAATACTATTATAAACGCAATACCATCGGCCAAGACGCGGCAAGGGCCATGATAGATCACTCTCATGAAGAAGAATTAGAGAGCGTAAGTACTCGGCTCGTCCCGGTAGTTTCGATTCACTTAGTTCTGGTCAGGAATCGGCCCTTGAGACACCAGTGGCAAACAACTATTCTAAGCCCTTAGTATCCCGCTTCAAAGCTAACCGCATAGCATCTGCCTATGGTATCCCAACTGGTACTAAAGCATTAACGTCCACTGCAGACTCCCTACTCCCTGAGTCTAGTGCCAGAACAGTACAACGTGCTATCCGCTCAGGTAGAATTGATGACGATAATCACCTTGTCGGAGGTGATCGCGATAGCGACAGTGAAGTCGAAATGGAAGGACTACAAGAGACGTTAGAGCTACTCAAGAAAGGGGAAGTTTACAACCTCGGACCAAACGGACAGTACTTCCGTGCTCGATCTCCAACACGACCTAGTAGCATTCAAGAAACTTCGGCGGCAGCAACGACAAGTTTGAATGCAGATAAGTCCGCGGTGGCACCTTCTGAGATAGTTGCTCAGCAACAGGGGCTACAACATCGTTCACTGCCACCCCTCAATCGACCTAAAACCTCTAAATTCAAAGCTGATCGTTCCCAATCGGGCAGACTCTCGGCCCCTACCCATTCAGAGATCTCTACTTCACCTATCCCTTCACTTTCTTCATCAAAGCTCTCACAGGCACTGCCTGGTGGAGTTGACAAGAAGCAAAGCGAACGACAGGGCATAAAGGCATTGCAAGAGACATTATCCTCCCCTTTACTGGCTTCTACCACAGCTTCACCCGCGATCATTGATTCTCCATCCTTCACAACACCAGGAGCTAATCCTAACCAGTTCAATACACAAGGGAGATACACCCCGGTGATGGCTGAATCTCGATTTGTATCAGCCTCTACAGTATCTGGCCCCTCGACATCGTTCCCCTCAATGATTGTTGACTCACCTTCATTCCCTCCACCTGGACAACGAGCTCGCCGGCCTGAGCGCCCCCCAACGATTGTAACGTCTCGAAACTTCACTACTGATCTACCAACAGAGTTGGATGCGGCCAAGAGATCTCTGGCTTCTACACCTTTGCCAGGTACAACTCGGGTAGAATCGAGTCATACTGTAGCACCAGTTGTTTTAGAACGAGCTTCCGCACCAAGAAACAGTGTCTCAGCAGCAGGCTTTGTCTCGACGCCAGAGAAGGTGTCGAGATTCAAACAGTCTCGAGATGGTCACTCATAGCTTGTGCAGTGTCTTTAGATTATTTCCTGTAGTTGGATTTTTACATGGACTCGTTGAAGCATGATAAGAGAAAGCATCGAGAAGCGCAGAATGAGGAATGGAAAAGTACAGTTGGATAGTATGAAGTGATCACTACCGATTGAGATGCTGACGCCTATGATATTGTTGCTCTTGGCATTATCCTGGAACCATGCTTTAGGGGTGATTTCATGAGCGATCAGAAAGTCTATATAAAGGTCACTGACCTACTGAGATTTGTGATACCGATATCGATACTATTGACGTTCAAAATCACTCACACCATAGGTGATTATGAATATGAACAGGATTTTTTCAAATGGTTTGCCCTTGCCGTGACGCTCGCTAATTAGACTTGTCACATAGACAAGTACTTGTTGAACAAACCGCCATGAATTCACCTCCAGATCCAGGCTCACCTACTGATTCTGCATCTACAAGCGGCACTCCATCGCAAGAAGAAGCCGTTTCCGGGAGTGCCCAACAGATACAACCGTCTTCAGGCGCGGGATTGTTCCAAATCGCAAACCAGATTACTGCCTTTGCGGGAGCCGCCAAGCGACGCAACCCTTCCAGCGGGTCAAGTGGCCCAGCGGCACCTGCGCGGGATAGCAAGTTACGCAGACGCGGTGATACTTCGAGGTCTACTTTGGAAACGCGTGTCGAGGCACAAGCACCTAGGAAGGAAAAGGATGAACTGGTAGACACTAACCTCGTCGAGTTTCTGAGAAAAGGTATAGATAGTGGCGACATCTCCACATTGCGATCAACACAGTTCACCCTTTATTTTACGCAGAAATCGATGACCCCTTATCTGAAATATCTACGTCTTCCATCTGATCCATGCGTCAATGTGCGTCGTTTGTAATCACCTCCTCACTACCCTGATCTTGACTTGACTTACAAGAAACATTCTTGCAGATCATTGGGTCTGATATTGGGAGCAAAACATAGATATTGTTGGTGAAGTCAATTAATGTCTAGAGTACAGTGAGTTCAGAGTAATCATGAACAGCGCAAAAGTGATCCAACCCGAATAAATAACTATGTATTAAATTTAGTGGGAATCTGAGCCACTACCTCGCTTTAGTCTCTTCAAAGATAGCATATGTGTTAGTGCTTCTTTCCCTTTCAATACCGAGCCCTTTCTCGGCTTTCTACTTTGTCTCCTCTCTGACAAATTTGTTTGTATCCTTTGTATCGCAATACCTCCCTCCTCAGTCGCAAAGTCAAAACCACGCTCAACAGAAGTCAAACCAGTGGACATATCTGTTCGACTTGCCGATCTGATGTCCATAGAAGATCTCACGAACCTCGGCTCCAGTGTGGCAATACTCGACCTTCGTGATGAGGACGACGATCGAGCTTGAACTTGAGCTGCGAGTACGTTTTTGAGTGCTTCGTCAGCCTTTGGGGTTGTGGATGCAAGCTTGTTCAAATCTTGGCGGGATTCTTTCTGGCTAATCCACCTCATGATGTCGATATCGCTAGGCTGGAAGATGAATTGCCATCCCTTGAATAAATAACGTGGCGCCATGGCAAGTATGAATGTGAGAGGCAGGCAGAGCCAGAAATAGGCTGAATGGAAGAGCAACAGATTGTTCCCATACATCGTGGACGTCGATAAGCTGTTGTCGATTGCCTATGACTTTGATCAGACAAAACGAACTGATGACTCCACAAAGTCACATACAGTGAAAACCCAAATAATGACAATTCCTACGAAGACAGCAAAGAAGATCCAACCTGACCAAGCGGTGGTACTGAAACCAGCAAACATATTGGCAACCATAACGGCTGAGATAGCCATCGTCTATTACCATATTTGATGAGCTACATCAGAAAATGCAGGGAATATCCACTCACGGTTGAGAACTCTGTTTGTACGATATCAAAACCATCGGCCCTTGAGGTGACTGATGTATACGTATAAAAGATGAAGAAAAATATCATAACAGACTACAAAATTGAGCAGTCAATGAGCGTTCTCATTCTGACGGGAAGAAAGACTTACTTGGACAAGTCCGTCGAACATATAAATGAAGAATAGTCTCATTCCAAACCATGTACCTTCTCGGCCATAGTGGTATATCTCCGGGACTTGCATTAGTACATGAGAATCTGAGAAGAGGCTTAGCAACCAAACTGAAGAGTGTCATGAACAGAACACATACCAAGGAATCTATCAAACAATCCAATTCCGATAACAGGTGCAATCGTCCAAATAGAATTCCACAGCAAGATATAAACATAATCAAAAGCGCTGAGGTGCACGAGAGCCCATCAGCTAGGAATAAACATCCGAGACTGACATAACTCACAAAGATCCACTCCAGCCGCAATAAATCTGGAACCACCACAAGACACCAGTAGGCACAACGTTTTTATAGAAAAAATTGAGAATCCTGAAAGCAATGTCACTGGGGATTCATCAGAGAGGAAAGAAGCTGCCTACATCGTTCCATTTCGAGCATAGGACCAATGCCCATGCACCAACAACAACTTCTTGAGGAAGCGAAACTAACATCATCTAAGTACGGGAAATGGGGGAAACGGATAAAAGACTGATTTACCTGAGCAATCGCATAATCTGACGAATTCACAGCCTGTAATCCTTCTTCTCCGGAAATTCCGACACCAACGTCAGCGGCCTTAGCTAAGGATCAACAAGCGGCGATAACAAGGTACTGTGAACAACATACCTGAATCATGCTGACATCATTTGCGCCGTCACCGATAGCCAAGGTCATGGAACCTAGTCCATCTTTAACTAGGCGCACGATCAAGGCCTTCTGTAAAGGCGAAACACGACAACAGATTACACCTTCACAAAGTGTAGCCAGACGGAGCAAAAGCGCCTTATTTTCTTCGTCAGCTAAAGCCTGAATGACGAGTCCACCATTAACCTCAGATTGAAAGGGTGAATCCAGAGAAATCTACCTCAAGTAGCGCTGGACCGTCCACCACAAGCACGAAACCTCCGGGTCTACTGCCATTATCTTCACCAACAATGGAAATACCGGTGTTTATTCGTTGCAGAGGAATACCGCAATCCTTATCTTTTGAAAGGCCGGATGAATGAGGCAGGTTGAGCATCGACGCTGAGGAGTCGGTTTCTGGGAAGAATTGGATCATGGCAGACTGAATCTGCTCCCTAGCAGGTCTCGGTCCTCCACGCACAATTATAATATTTGACTCTGGGCTAACTAGATTCGTACTTCGTCCAATGGCTGAGAAGGTCTAAAGTTCAGTAGGGAATTGGAGGGCGATCATCAAAAGGTACACGCACCGACGGCTGTTTCCAACTTATCTCCCGTTGCGACCCAAATTCTGATTCCCGCCCTTTTCAGATCCGCAATAGCTTCAGGTACTCCGTCTTGTAGTTTGTCTTCGATGGCTGTAGCACCCAGTAACCGGAGATCCTGTTCTAGCTCGTTTGATACCACTTCAATTTGCTCCTCTCTGTTCTCCAATGCGACTGTAGCCTCGTGGTAACGATGGTTCCACGAGTTATAGTCATCATCTATGATACACCATCAACCCGTGTTAAGGAATCAAGTGTCAAAGGAGGTGCTTACCATTGATGGTCTTATATGCAAGGGTCAGGGTCCGTAGGCCTTCGTTCGCAAACTGACTCAAATGCCTCTCAGTATTCTCTCTAATATCTTCATCAACACCATCTTTCAACCTCTCGAAAATGACGTTGTCTGCCCCCTTTGTCATTAAGAACAACTTATGATCATCCCCATCAACTCTCCGTACAACTACGCTCATCCTCTTTCTTGCACTTGTAAACTCCAGGATATTCAACAATTCATACTTCTCTATATCCTTGGATGATGGCGACCTCAGGCTCAAGATGTCTCGGTCTCTTCCGAGGAACTGGTATCCTATATCTGCTGCGGCCTGGACCAACGCAGCTTCATCAGGAGATTGAGCCTTGTAAGTTATACGGCGAGTCTCAGAATCCTCCGCGGCGAGAACGGTGTGGCAGAGGGCCAAGACTGCAAAGAATCCGTTGAGGTTACGTGCGTGGCGTCGTGCTTCAGGATCGGAATTCTCCGATATAACAGCCTCTAGGTCATTATTAAGGTCACAGTCGTGAAAATGGATGATATCGTCATCGTCTTGGGAGTGGGATTTGGGTCCAGTAGATGAACTTCCAGACGGCAAAACCTTGACCACTGCAACTCCGTCAGATTGAGGTACTCCTGCCGAAACTTGATTACCGTCCCCTCTGTAAGCGACACCGCCTACTGAACATTGTCGAAAAACCATAAGATTCTACGTCGATCAATCAATCAAAGTGGGTTAACTCTACATTAAAATGCCACATACTTGTGTCAATGTACCGGTCTTGTCGGAAAAGATGTATTCAATTTGGCCTAGGTCATCCGACAAGTTCCAGCTCCTTGCGATTGTTGGCTGGTTTGCCTTCTCATAGTAAATGTCCGAGTCAAAATAAATCCAAGCGGCCTGGCACGTCTTGACGAATTCGATGGAAATGTAAAGTGAGATGGGAACAATATCTTGGAAGCTACAATAATTTAAGTGACTTGTAGGAAATGACAATAATCAGGGTCCCTCACGTTAAAAGAGCAAATGCCCAGGTGACGAGGCCATTAATTCTTGGGTTATCGCTACTAGTGTTGTCACCATATAGCCAAGGCGCTCCTAGCGGATAGAAATGAACTTCAAGTAGAGAGTCAACTATTGCACAGACTACGGCCATTCCGGCCATTAATAAGAGATTGAAAAAACTTTGTAGCACGTCAAATCAGGATCTGAATGCAGGAGGCACTAGACTCACACTTGAGGATTCATTTGTCTCTCCATTTTGCTTCGTTTACTAGGCGTCCCTCCAGAGTTCATCACGATCTTGGTATCCAGCCCGGTAAACAATACCACACCAATTGCCCATCTCGTATTCTTCAACACCGTACCACGTAGTAAAGTCATGGATAAGTCGACAGATGAAGCATATCCATCGACAACTACATTAGCATTGAGCCGATACATGTCTGTGTCTGGGCGGTCACAATTAATGAGGAATTTGTTTTTGGAGCTGGCGCATGCTTGGGCATTGTTCAAGTGTGCAAGAGAGGCGACAGCATGTCGAGATTTGAGATTGGTCTCCCCATCCAAGTTCTTCGTTTCTATGAACGCGACATCCTCCTCCTCCGAGGTGGCACAAATGAGGATGTCCGCAGGAACATGTTCATTATCCAAGACCTTGACCATATCACCCACTTGCACGTCCTCCCATAGAGCACGTTCCCAACGGGGTGGGTTCTCAGTTGCTGCCGGTTCATCCGCTTCGTCGTAGTCGTATACGACTCTAGGATTTTTTAAAGATGATCGTTTAGCAGAACGGGAACTCTTGGGCACGATACCACGAATGAAAGTTTTGCTCTTGCTCTGAGTAACATTTTTGTTCGTCCACACTCCTCCGGAAAGCTTGTATACTTTTCTGTGGTTGACCCTTTTGTCCGATTGATGTCTCTTGAAATCCTCATAGCCATCCTTGGCCCCCGTTATTGCCAAAATGATAAGTAGGGGCAAGATCACGACTCCACCACTGATGGTCGAGAATTTAGGAAAGAACTGAAGAATAGCTACACCAAGAAAAAAGCTGCGAAGGAGCATAAATTATAGCGGCTGAGTGACGGAACACAGACTGAACACCCACATATTTGCTATTCGTCTGAACTGCTCCAAGAGATTTCTCGGGACGAACGTAAAAATTGTATACTTGGATGTAATGACCTGGTTGGACGTGTAGATCGCCTCCTTCTTGACTCTGGCGCGATGATCATAGTAATCTTGGGGAAGGTCCTGATTGACAAAGACCTTACGTGGCGGGCCGGGTTCCCGTTTGCTATCAAAGAGGTCCTCAACGTTGAAGGCTGCAAGACGGCTGTACCAGCCTGAAGACCGTTTGGAAGAGAGAACTGACATGGGGAGGACCACAGCCCACGGAAGGTAGTGGAGAGAAAATGACGGGAACCGAGAAAGGCTTGTCCGGAGAGATAATCCATTCCCATTGGCGCTTTTTTCGGAATGCTTATCCCACTGCCTGGAGGAAATCAAATGATTAAACACAAATGAGTAAGGCGGCTGATGTAACCCGGGTCCACATAAATGATTGGCGATATGTGACTGTGACATAGCTAGGACGTGATTTTTAATATGAATCTATGATCCGCATATTAATCTGCTTGGTCCCAAGTCTATTCGGACGGCGTCTAGTAGGTGGTTGAGACATAGAGAACCATTGTGAAACTATCGAGGTAGATACAAGTACATCATAAACTGATAGATCAGATCAGACAAAAAATAGTCACGGAGCTAAGCAGGAGCAGGAGCAGTCAAGACCGAGTCAAATCGACAATGATGTACCGGGCGGTGCATTTATAATTCTTGTCCAGCGTTCAGTTTCATCCACGCCCAATTTCCGTCGTTTTGGTTGTGATTCCGCAAGGTGATCACCGTCGGTGTCTGAGTCAAGTTGATGCTCTCGATCATTAACACGTTCTTTGCAGCCACTGGAATGAGACACCTCTTCCCTCTTTCGTCCTTTCTTCTTCTGTTTCAAAGTTGGCGTTGCGGTGTGCTTGCCCTTCTGTTGCTTGGACGCGTCTTCATCAATGATCCGACATATCTCGACGTGCGCGTTCGCACGCATTAACGAATCAAACCAAAGCTATGCTTGGTCGTTAGCTCGACCAGCCACTGATGCAGTATGGTGACACATTACTACTTTTTGGTTTGGTCGTGGAGAGTCCCCGGGTCCTTTCACTTCAACAAATTTACAGATACCTTCATCCGCCTTCCATACAATTAAATCAGGGACCCCGCTTGTTCGTCCAGCATAGTCTTCACAAAATAATTTACAGATCATTGCCACTGTCTTCGGACCGAGGCACTGGAAGCAATCGACATTAGCGCCCCGTCACCGAAACAGGCCAGATGCGAGCAGACCTCGATGATCTCCAACAGCTGTTTTTTCTCACACACGTCCCACCTCAACCCGATACACCATGTTTGTTTCGGTCTATATCGATCATCGTGCCGTTGCAAATATTCACCAGCTTTCCCATTTTCAATCTCCCTCAATCGTGCCTCGAACAACACTTGTCGTGCAAGGTAGAACGATTCTTCAAACATATCCAGTGGTCCTGCTTGAAACTGGGTCTCAAATGCTCCCGGTATAGAGGTAAATATGATATCCCAAAACACCAGTGCGAAAATCGTTGTCAAAATACGGGTTTCTGAATGGAACCTGAGAAATCTAGTCGGTGTCTATTTCGGGTCTCTGAAGCTCCAAATGGCGCACCCGACATATCCGTCCATTTCATATCGTTGTAATGAATAGGTCTCTACATTGACAGACTCGTCACTAAACCCGATCCACGACGATTTCCCAGTTCGTTTTGGCGTTTTCCGAGCAATCTAGCACTGCTCAGTATGCATCAAATCTTTGTAGAGGCTGCTCACTAGCTGAACAACTTTAACGTTGGGGTCTTTAGGATCCGGTATCTCCATTTCTTCTTCTGGGAGTCTCACTGGTTGGAAATAATCGGTGAGAAGTGGCACATTACCCATCATGGGTTGTAAGTTCTGATCGAGCTTCACTCCCGGCTTTAGTTCACTCCGCTTGGCCGTGAACTCGATTGTGCTTGGAGACCTCAGAGTAACATCACATTTGATCCATTTCTCGGGATGTAACTTCATCTTCCTTTGTATCCGGTTCAGTCGACGCACTAAGCCGGGCCGGCTGACTGTAAAACGTGATGAAGAAAGAATCGAAACAAGAATGCAAAATCATACTGATCCCAGTGAAATCGTCTGCCAAGGCTTGGAGGATACCATTTTTTATTAGTTCGTAGTCAGCAGATATGTATTTCTCTAGTATGAGAGCACGCCGCTCATACCAGGTGGCTCTTTTCCCTTTTCGCCAATACGTTTGATTTAAAAGTTCTTCAATAATAGCAAGTTCTATGTGATGTTCTTTCAGAGTGCCGTAAGCAGTAGCAGCTTTGTGTATCATCCTTGTGTACACATGACCTGAAACATATTGAGATAACTGCACTAGTGGGTCAAGCATCAAACCACTTGCCAGCTTCGAATCGTTCGAGACCTGGAGCACGCATCACCGCCTTCTTTTTTTCGGCATCCTTCCTTGCCAGCAGTGCTTTCCACTTTACTTCAATTCGTTCTTTGTAGAGTACTGTGGCATGTCTTGCATACTGGATTGACTTTGACGCCTTGCTTTCAAACTCCTCACCATTATCTGGCATGCACTCCTCTTCCTCCGCTGGTGTGGCTCCCTTTCTGGGAGTCACTGGTGTCTTGAATCTCTTCTCAGAGGCTAGGTTGTCTGACTTGAATATGTCTTCTGGCAGGTTCTCCATCTCCACGTCTAGATACAAAGCTTCCTCATATTCTAATAAATCCTCTCGAGTCGGCCATATAGAACCAGTGCGTTCATATCGGTATTCTGGAAAATTCCACTTCTTGAATCCAGCCAGAAGTGCAGGCAGACAGAACTTGGTAGGTTTCTCAGTCCCACGATAAGCGATAATATGGAGTCGGCCAACAAGCCAATAGAGATTAGGATTGATCTTAACGCATGGGCCTAAAAAAATGAATATTTCGTCAAGAAGTCGGTAGATAATCAGCACCCTACCGAGTTTTTTCATGGCCATTTCACGAAGTCGTTTCATTTGGGACATGTATTTTGGTTTCTGACCAAATGACAATTGAGTCTGCGTCAATCCATCGTCTTTGCGCGTTAGTTTCTTGCTCAACTTGCCAATTTTCTTCTCAACGGGCGGCAAAGTTCGTTGGCCAGTCGCATGGTTGATCATTGCATTAATAAGAACCTCTTTCTGAAGAAAAGGAAAGTATATGAACATGGTACGAGATAATAGCAAGCTATGTTCCGCAAAAGACTCACTTTCATCTTGATGCCAATTTTCATTGATCTCGATATTTCTTGGAGTTCAGGGATGGTCAACCGAGTAAGTGCCTCTCGAACCGTCATCGTAGTTTGATCTCTAAAAAGGTAGTCAAACTTAAGATTCGAGGGATCAACGGCTGGTTCCTCAATCTCAACATCTGACGTTTTAATAAGCGGCTTCTGAAGGAAAGACTGAGTTGGCGTCTGTCTCAGGGTCAAACGCAATGGAGGGATTGCAAGTTCCTCGTCATCTGTGAAAGTCAAGAGAACAGGCGCCTCCTCTTCCTTCACGATCTCCTCCGGTTTGGTTTCCCGCCGAGTCTTTGGTCTGGGTGAAGATGGTGGGGAGGAATCAAATCTCATATCTTTGATAGGCGCACAAAGTGCTGTGAGAGCATCTGTTAGTCCCTCTTCCCCTATCTCTGCAGAGTATTTGTCCAGAGATGAGAGGGCATGCCAATCAGGTTGCCGAAAGACCAAACGGACAAGAAGATATCGCATATGGTCTATAACAGCCAAGAGATCAGAGAAACAATTTGCAGAAAGCCAAAACAGAAATGACTGGCACTACACATACAGTCAAGTCTGTGATACACTTTCAAAACATCCCATTCTGCATCACTGAGTAAATGAGTCTCTTTCTCCATGACAACATTCACCATATCTATCTCCAAAATTTAGCGAGAGATAAATGTGGCGTAAAAGATTTGCATCCTTACCCTCAAATACTCTCACATATAGAGACGGGCGATTGATTTTACCCTTGCGACGTGTTTCGAGTGATTGTTCATCTATAGTTTCCAGCTCTTGTTCAAGCTGCTCGGATTCTCGATTGCCAAATACATTGGACCAGAAGTCCCTGGCCGCTCCGCTAAATTTGAACATAACGATGTTCGTGTCCTAAGCACGATGCATTTGGACTGTTACTAACTCAAGAAAATTTTTGATAGATTTTCAAGAAGATATTGATATTCAAGAAATTGATTGTGTGGCTGGAACGAGGATGAGGGCAGCATTGGTCACAGCATTGGTCACAACATTAATTAGTCGCGGTTATCTCTCGTGATCAATATCAATTTCGGACCTCCTTGTGGATTTACAGTATATGAAATTTGTGATGTTTCAATGTGCTATCTAGGATACAATGCTTGTTACATGAAAATTGAAGGAGCAAATATTGAATACAGTGCCAGTGACGAATACCAAAGCAAGAGAAGTTCGAATGTTGAAGTAAGATGAAGGGTCATTGGTCATGACAAGCAAACCATGATGAGTGTCTGATATGAAATGCCCTAATTACCAAACGAAAGAGAAGAACAAAACCAGCGCAGGCTTCCAAAGATCATTATTTATGTAAAACCATCTTCTCGAGCTCCTGGACGACCTCCGTCATGGTCGGTCGGTCTTGGTGCTCTTGCGCCCACATGCGTTCTATGAGGTCTATAACCTCCGGACACCATTGCTTACGAAGACCAGAAACACTCGGCCTAAAAAACTGTCTGTTCAACGGCATATTTACGACAAGCATGATCAAGACCCACCGTTGACGCTTAGCACCAACAATGTCGTATATGGCATGTTCATTCATCCCTTCCCACGGATGCTTTCTAGTTGGCAGATGCCATTGTAACATCTCCCAAAATACCAATGCACATGAAAAGACGTCCACTTTGTGGTTGTACTTAGGATGGGCTGTCCAGAGCTCTGGGGCTTGCCAGTTGACAGTGCCAACAAGACTCTTGACCATAGAACGCGTTGACTGTTTGACTTTTGCCAGTCCAAAATCAGCAATCTTTGCAGTTCCTCTCGCAGTGATCAAAATGTTGGATGATTTGCAATCGCGGTGTATAACAGATGGTTTGCGAGCATGCAGGTATTCAAGACCACGAGCAATGTCAAGCATCATACTCAACTGAGGGCACGATTAAGTGGATCGCAACATTTAACTCATAGACAACTCACAACTTTGTGTAAGGAGGGAGTGTTGGTGTTGCGGATGTAATCAAAAAGATCACCATTAGAGCACAGCTCGCTGACGATCATGGCTGGCGTCTCCTTCGTGTTCTCAGGTATACTTACGCCAAGCTATTGGAAGGAAGATTAACTAGTCACAAACAAAAGCGGGGGTTACTCACAAATCGCACTATATTTGGATGATCGAAACCGCCTAAGAGTTTGAGTTCCTTAATATCCACTGAAAGCATGTTCAAATGGGTCCTACCATCCAAGAAAGTGGCTAACTCACTAGCGCTTAAAGTACCTCTAAACTCAGAGATCGCCACTCTTCTGCCTTTAAACTTGCCAATGAACACATCTTTGAACCCTCCACTACCAATCTTCTCCAGTTTCATAAGTTTCTCTGGCGGTATCTCGCGATCCTCAAGGCCTAAACTCTCAAGATCAAGCTCTAGGTCAGGGTCCACTTCTTTGTCTCCATCGGGCATTGGTATCCGGGGCTCATCCTGATGGGTGTGCTCCGATCGCAGAAGTACAGGTGTAACGGTCTCTACGCTTGCAGTAGCCTCGCACCTAAGTCTTCCTGTGGATGAAGGGGGTCTAATGGTGCCTGTGGATGAAGGGGAGGAACACTCATTGGCCTGGCGGTCCCGCCAGTCCAACAATGTTTCAGCAAGTTGATGCTTCGTGCCCATGGGTTTAAGATCCCTCGTCTCGCAAAGGCGTATGAGGTCACCACGGCGGAGACGAACAAGAGTCTTGGTAGTAGCCACAGCGAGGTCAACTGAAATGGATGTTGACTCATGTGCAAAGACGATGCACCGAAAACATACGCACCTTCCTCATCCATAACCTCATCTTCGTCAGTCTCACCTTCCACATCTACATCGAGTTCTGAGTCGGTGTCACCTTCTTCCTCGCTCGTTTCACTGTCTTCCTCCCCAATATCCTCCTCTACTGTTTCCATCTCGACATCCTCATCAACAACTCCGCAAGTCTTCAGCGTCTGAGATATAGCGGCCTCGTTTTCGCTGCCTGCTGCGACATCCTCGTCTACATTCGCACTTTCCTCTCCATTACCCTGAATTTCATCCACTACTTCGCGTTCTTCAGAGTCTGCCATCTCACCTTCACCCTCGTCCTCGACATCGCCGTCATCTGGAGTTGTATCCCCATTTCTAATCCTAGAACGCTTCCTTAAAGGCGTCCGACTACTTCGAGGTATGAGCGAAGTGGTCGAAGTAGATGATACGAGTTCATCAGCCTCATCTTTGCCCTGGATTATGCTTGTATCAATTCCTCCCTCCTCCCCCTCCTCCTCATTGCCATCATCTTCTACCCCATCTCCATCCTCTTGTCCATCCTCTTCCTCTTGTCCAGCCTCTTCCTCGTCCTCTTCACTCTCACTCTCTCCACCCCTTTCGTCCTCTTTTCCTCCTGATACGTTTGCTTCCACTCCGTCTTCCTCTAGACTATCCTCTTCTTTTCTCTGCACCTGACCACTCTCCAATCCACCGACTCCTCTTTTTGAAGGAGGTGTGCGGGAAACTCTCTTCTCTCTGGAGCCGCTGACCTTCCTTTGTGAGCGTGTCTCCATTCTCTGCGATCTCACATCAAGAGTTTTCTCCTTTCCCTGATCACACGTTTTTTCTTTGCTCCGCAACCGCCGAGGACTTGGCTGTGACCGACTATCACAAATGCTGCCACCGTTTAAAGATCCTTCAACTTCGTCGATATCGGCTAGGTCACTTCCTTCCTCTGAGACCTTGACTCCAGCTTCCCGTTCATGTACTCGATTTCGAAGTCGACGTTTGGTAGGTGCTTTCGATTTGACAACTTGCTCATTGAATTCAACTTGTTTATATTTAGTCTTGCTGCTGTTGGCAGAGGAGGGAGTGGTGCTAGAGATGAAAGCCGTCCTAGACATTTTACGAGTGCGAAGGCGGGTCGCAGGAGGTGACTGGCGTGTGTTTGTTGATGCTGGGGTGGATGACGTTGGAGAGGATCGGGCCGAAGTACGTCTCCTGAAGAATAGAATTATGAAGGGCAGGACTGAAGTCACAGGAGAACTCACTTTGAATTCTTGTTTGACTCTTGAACAGAATTTTGCGTGTGTGTATGACTGACATTAACGGTATCACGATTGACGAGATTACCCATGGACATGCTGCGACCTTTTGGAATATGCCCGATTCCCGTCCCAAAATCTTGCAATGTCACCCGTCGCCGTATAGTCCCCTTCAAGCCATGACGGTTCACGGTTGCTGCGTCGGACTCTTCGCCACCAGCAACGTTTCCGTTGTCAGTCAAGGAACTGGATGAACTATTGTCACCACGATCGACAGGTGACGGGGGTGGAAGAGATGCAAGAGATGCATTGTCCTCCCGAGCTAGGATTAAGCTGTCAATGATTTCGTGTTTAGTGAAAAGTTCTGCGTCATCAGCAAGCCCAGCGATGGTGTATAGGCGTGTAAGGTCCAGTTTTCTGAGTCGAGCTAGTTGTTCAGGTGTGGCGAAATGAAGGAGGTGATCATCGCCTATATGACATAACAGAGCTCATAGGTGAACAAGATACAATGTCAGTTTTTAGAAACATACTTGGCGACTCGCTTTCTCCCTCTTCCTCTTCGTTCTCCCCCATTCCATTTTCCGACATTTCCACTTCTGCTGCGGAAGATATAGAGACGATCGTGTCTAAATCCATATCAGTTTCATCAGAGAAGTGATTTCTCGCTGTCGATATTGCCCTAAGCCTTTTCCGACTCGAAACACTCTGGCCATTGGCCAACGCGTTCTCATTAGTGCTCCGTTTTCGCTTAGCTCCAACCTGAGTCACTTGATCAAGGTCCCGTATGACCATATCCCTGTCGGATACTTTGCGAACAGAGGCTCTGGAAGGCAGGCGGCGGAGGTTGGGATGGAGAGGTACGAGGACTGGACGATGATCTTGGTTTGTAGGAGATGAAAGACTCGGAACGTGGGGAGGTGTCCGAGCTATGGCTCGCCTGAGCAAATACTTTTTGCGAAAAACTGCAGGCGAATCCGACAATGGTGAAACTCTACGATGGGGTGGGCGTCGTGTATAAGCCATGGGAAAGCAACTTCCTCGAGCCAACCAAGGCGCAAGGGGAGGAACTGAGGATAGATTGTTGTCCTACCTAGTACTGGACTGTATAATATGCTGGAGAGTGTGTGTCGTGATAAAATGAGCCCGGAATGTCGTCCCAGACAGCGAGCAAGACTTTGTCGGTGCTTGTCCCAAGTTCACTTTCGAGTTTGTTCATCACGCCGCTGTCAAACAGAATTAGCATCACGTGACATTACCGCTGGTGATTGCCGCGGTGCCACCCGACAGGTGAAGTGCCAAAATTGGGAATCATAAGGTGACCGCCAAATTCGACTGTTCTACAAGTATTCAAGGTAATGTCCCCTTGTAACCATCTTCTGAGCGCCCACTATGCTCCTCAAGTTTACAACAACAAATATGTTCAATACTTTTCTCATTGACGTCGCCACCGGCGAGCGTGCATACGAGATCAATACCATCTCCATTTCCAGCCCACCCGCAAAACCGAAACCTCTTTCAGAGCCTCTGTCATCTTCCAAGACTTCTGCGTCATCTCAAGAACTTTTTCCTGTCAAAGACCATTACACTGCTCTAGAGTCACACACTCCAGATGCTATCTTCCGCCAAACCCAAGTCCGAGATGCCGTAGGGGCTATTATCGCTGAGATTCAATGGGAAGGTCGCTGTCCGCATTTCACAATTAATGGCCAGAAAGTAGGGGGGCTGAACGACTTGTTCGGTACTTCAAGTGTCCGCTTCATGTAAGCTCTACCTCTTTGGAATGATATCTTGCTTCTCATTCGACATCAGGCCTAAGATACTTGCCATCCCTACTAAGTACGACCCAGATTACATTTGGACGGCAACACAAGACTCATTAAAAGTAAGTGGCACCACATTTTCTCACTCCTCTCCTTTTTTTGAACTCAATCTCAGCTGGTGGACTACGCCACCGACGAAGTCAAGGGGACCTTCCACCAAAATGTCCTCCGACTCCCCTGCTCGCACAAAGTTCTCAAGTCTCGGATTCCCGTAGGTGTACAATCACAGACTCTCCTTCAATCTGGTCCCGCTCCTCTTTCACCCAAGTCACTCTTTAAATCTCCATCACGTATCTTCTCACCACCATCTTCATCACCCTCATCGATACTGGAGACAATCTTGAAAGAGGTACCGGAGAAATTCACCTTCCTTCCCATCCACATCCCTGGCCTTGGCTCAAACTTCCTCGAATTCACGACACACCCAAAGACAAATGACGTCGAGATTATCCGTGAGTTTCTACCGAATTCTCGCATCTTAGTTTTATCCTCACGACATTTCCCATCAGTATCTTTTCTTATCATGGAGATTCTCCGGCGCGGGAGGTTCAACCTTACGCCTTACACGTTCGACAACCCACCAATATGGCAGCTCAAAGAAGCTCGCAATGTTTTCCTACGCAGAATGCGAAGGAATACTGTTTAAGCTCAAGATCATCTGCGCTTGAGCTCCTTTCTGTTTCATAGCTTTCCAGGTTCCTGTACTCCTTCTAGGGTTCACTTACTATTATCATTATTTTAGGATGGTATGTATTTCATTCCAAACTGGTTGAATTTCGTTTCCTGTTGTTCGGATATCTTTGTATATGTAGTGCCTTTCCGTATAGACTAGGATCTTATTCAGGCTCCAATAAGCTGTCAATGAAATAATAGGACTATCTGATTGTCACATATGTGACAACAAATAAATTTCTATCGCATACCAAACCTTTCCTCCTGGGACTTCAAATGGTCGTAGCACACTCATCACAGACCTCCCAGCCATCATCTACCAAACGAAAAAATCGCAGAAAGCTACACAAAAGACCAGGTGTTATACCCCGAGAAATTCACGCTTCTTCCTCGCATACCGAGCCTTCAGACCGAGAGCTCACAGACATCACCGAAACACTCTCCCAACCCATCGATACTTCCTCGCTATTCGCTTCATCGAAGAAATTACTTTCTGACGGTGCAAATGATGACGATGAATCCATGATTGACGCCTCTACATCCACTTTTACTGCCCTAACCACTGCCCCCGTTTTTCCTCCAGCTGCACCTTCAAGAAGCAAAGGCAAGGCTCTTCTAGCTCCTGAAACCCGTAGAGTACCAATGCCTCCACATCGGATGACTCCTCTCAAAAAGGACTGGGTAAACATGTTTGGGCCTCTAACAGAGATCTTGGGACTGCAAGTGCGGATGAACGTACACAAGAGATGCGTTGAGATTAGGGTCTGTCATTACTTGCTTGTTTTTTTCAGCATCCTTAGACACTTGGATGAACTAGACTTCAAAGTTTACCAAAGAGATTGGAGCGATTCAGAAAGGTGCTGATTTTGTCAAAGCATACGCACTCGGTTTCGATGTCGACGTCTGTCCATTCACTTGACTTGCTACTCTCTCATCATTGATTAACCTTATCCTACTAACAGGATGCTATCGCCCTCCTACGAATGGATGACCTCTATCTTGACTCATTTGAGATCAAGGATGTCAAGACTCTCCAGGGTGATCATCTCTCTCGAGCTATTGGTCGTATCGCAGGCCAAGACGGCAAAACAAAGTTCACCATTGAGAATGCGAGCCGGACACGTATTGTCCTTGCAGACTCGTGAGCCGATGTCCTTTTGCCGCTTCATCATGCATTGATCGTCATCTTCTTCCAGAAAAATCCACATTATGGGATCCTTCCAAAATATCAAAATTGCCCGCGATGCAATCGTTTCTCTCATCCTGGGGTCTCCACCAGGCAAGGTTTATGCCGGATTGCGAACAATAAGCAGTCGCATGAGGCAAAGAGCACTTTGATAGTTGTACACTACTCCTGAAATTTGATTAATATATGTATATGATAGAAAGGACCACTAGAGTTAGGATGGGGAAAGATTAAGTCAGTCTGATTCCCTGATAATCTATGTATGGCTAAGGCTAAGGATGCTGGTTCATTCATCAGCACATGCCAGAGAGCTTATCAGTCATGAACTCACTGATCAATTGCGGACTGGTCCACAGGCGGCTGTCTAGGTCCGACTAGAACCTTAAAACCTTCACTGGGAACACCATCTACGAGCACAAAGAACCACCCTGGTCCTGGAGGGTATATCCGCTCATTTGGCGGTGAGGTAACACGGAGTTCCCGGACATCCCCTTTCATGCCCGCTACCAACCATACAAGTCTAGAGTTCATATGTACACTGTGAGAGACAAAACCAAAGTCCATAAGAGCAACTGCAAGATTACAATAAGTTCAATGCAACACCCCCACAGCAAAATTCATCTACGCGTACCTTTGACCTGTTGTCCTTCCTTCACTGGTTCGTTCAACCTGATAACGAACTCATTTCCGAACTCAACACTTCGGGGCGCCTTTTCAATAACAGGCCTGTCTAGCTGCATGTACGGTGGGCTCAACCACTCAACTCGATATTCTGTGGCATACTTGACCTCACTCCGATCGGAATTAGGATTACTTCCTGCAATCATGATATCACCCCTTGGCGTTAACGTTGCCACGCTATGGTAGAGTCTTGGAATCGAACTAACGGGCATATGGTCGTCACGGTAGAAGCGCTTTCCATTTGACGCACGAGGGTCATAGATGACTGGTGTGAAAACTGGGTTATCTGCATTAGATTGTCCAACTTGTTGCTTGACATTGTGGTATCCTGCGACCCCACTCTTCGCTCCATTGACGATGACAATCTCACCAGTCGGTAAGATCACCGCATCCGGCATCACTCGTGGTTCAGGCATCTGTTCAATTTGCCAACCCCTAGCAATGCCCTGTTCCGTCAGAACCATCCGAACACACTGAGCTGAAGCAGAATCTTGCGATGAGAGCTGCTCGGGCTGTACTGTATCGCTCAAGGTCGAACCCCCGCAAATCAAGACTTCAGGAATATAGTCATTTTCATACGACAGTGGGAGCAAAAGACCCACTCCAGTCATGGGATATGTGACACGGACACCATTGGGAAGAGAGGGCAGCCTCCGTTCAGCATTTTTCTTCCAGTCATAGATCATGGCTTCAGTATTAGCAGCAATGAAAAGCTTGCCGTCAGGTAGTAAGAATGCCATAGGAAATAGATTCGCGTTGAGGGTATCCTTGAGAAACTGCAGAGGTATCGGCATACCGTTGGACCCGTGAATTGCCTTGGGGGGCCAAAATTCAAATGTGGGATTGTTCATGTCTGGATCATTGATATAATCACCTCGTGTCGAGCCGCCGACGATGATTGCACTTCCATCATCAAGCCTAACAGCTGTCGGATACCACCTTGGGCTTGCCATATGAATTCTCGACGGATTCTCATAGATCTCACATTTTCTTCCACTCTCCAAGTCACAGGGGTGAAAAAGACGGATAGCCTGCAATCCATTACTATCGTCAAAGCCAGATTTGTCAACGCCATTTCCTCCAATGTTGAGTAAGGTTCCATTCGACAAGAACGCGCCACCTGCACAGAACGAGTTGGTCTTTATTTCGAGAGGTTGGACTTTGTCTGTATTGAGATCATAGAGAGCTCCCCAAGCACCATGTCCAGAAACATTGAGAGGGTTATGTTCCACTTTGTCGATGATGATGGCATGAGTTGAAGACACAATTGCTAACTGCATGGCAGCTACTCCAGTCGTTCCGCGTTGCACTAGTTTCCACCGCGGACGCGAAGGGCCTTCACCACTCAAAGCCAGTCCTCTGCGTTCTCGCATGAGGTTCCGATCAAGTCCTACGAGAGGTTTCTGAGTATGTCTCAGTGTTGACTCTGAAGTCAGGTTATATCCCGAAGTAACCACGAGCGCATCTATATCCAAGATGCCAGCGATGAGTTTGTGGGCAGGCAGCTGGCCAAGGTTAACGATCTTAATAGTATGTTCCCCGTCTTCGAGATCTGGCCGATAGAAAAGTCTTTGTTGTTTTTTGGAAATCATCGTATCACAAAATAGGTTCACCTCTTCCTCCTCTCCATCCAGGTAGATTTTCGCGTGCCCATGGAACCTGCTGCACTCACCTAGCCATTCTATTCCAGTGCCAGAGAAAGACAAAGAAAAGGACGCGCCGCGTTCTCTTGTTTTTCGTAAAGAACCAGAGAAGTAGAGATCAGACCATGCTGTGGACCACTTTCCTTCATAGTGAAAGTTTGGAGAATCAGAGTCATGAATTTCCGATCCAAAAGAGACCAAGGGAAACATAGTATCGGAGCTTTTCATGGATTTTATTGATGAATGTCGCGTCCAGGAATTTCGTTGCGCATCGACACTGCCTGCAGCGAGGAAAAGCGCGAAGAATTGTGAAAGGAAAGAACGTAACGGGGCCATTAGCGCAAAGTGAAAGGTGAAGCAATTATAAGAACCGGGCGGATGTTTAATCTAAGGCAAATAGAAAATAGACGACAACAGAACAACATGGCCAAAATAATATATGCACTAGCAATAACAGTGAGGAGTGCATTTTCATTTACAATACACGACCCAATGGTAGTGCAATAATATCAGTACATTAAGAAACAAATACGTATCATGTAAATGTATAATATCAACATACTGCTTTCAATGGAATGTTTGGATATGTGCTCGCCTTCAATGGTAAGGATACCGCACAGAGAAGGGATGTTAGCTGGATTTCCATGTATTGTGCAGTCCCACTGTGTCATCGGAGCCGTGGATTGATGTATTGTTTTCTGTGGGCGGCCTATCTATCAGAACGCCATCACCTTTGCTTTGGAGTCCATTGGTATTTGATTTCAGCCAATTATTATCAGAGCGTAGACTCTCAATTTCCTCAAGGTAGCTCTCGTCAACTCCGCCTGTCACATAGTTACCGGTGAAAACGGAGCAGTCGAACGTTGTGATGTTGGTGTTGAGATGTCGAACAGATTCCACGAGATCCGGAAGAGTCTGGAAAATAACAAAGTCGGCACCTATCGCATTTGCTATTGATTCCTCGTCTCTTTCATACGCAACGAGCTCTTTGCGGGACGGCATATCAATCCCATAAACATTGGGGTACCTTGAGAAAGTGAACACTAGCTTTAGACAAGCGGACACTGTGACACACCTGATAGGTGGCGCACAACTTGCGACAATGACCTTCTTTGCACCGACATCTTTTGCCATTTGAATGATTTCCCTGGAGGTCGTGCCTCTGACGATGGAGTCTGAATCATGAAATTAGCATTATCTTGAGAAAGCTTCGAGATCCGTCACCATCGACAAGCAAAACATTCTTGTTGGCAAATTCTAATGCCATGGCATTCAGCTTCTTGCGTACATTCTTCTTCCTCGTTTGCTGACCAGGCATGATGAAGGTCCTACCCACGTAACGATTTTTGATAAAACCTTCACGATAGGGTAATGCAAGCTTCTGGGCAAGGTTCAATGCTGCAACTCGCGACGTATCCGGGACCTACACAAAATCAACACATGGTCTCATTTAAATGGGGGTTTACTTACAGGAATGACAACATCCACTGTGAAGTCATTCTCAGCAAGGACCTGCCGCACTTTCTCTGCAAGCGCATCGCCCATAGCCATCCGACTTCGATATACACTCACACCATCGAGAACTGAATCTGGCCTTGCAAAATACACGAACTCAAATATATCCGGTGCGAAGAGGGCAGGAGGTGCCACTTGTCGGCGTGAAACACCACTCCGGGTGATAATCACCGCCTCACCTGGTCAAACTACGATAAGCCTACACACAAAGAGAACATAGGCACGGCATACCAGGCTTAACATCCTGCCAATCCGTGAATCCACAAGCATCGGCTACAACACTTTCACTTGCAAATATATAATCCAGACCCTCGTCGCCGTTGGCAGCCTTGCGTAAAGCCATACCAATAGGTCTGATACCATTCGGATCACGGAATGCAATGATCCCGAAGCCTGCGAGCATTGCAACGCATGCATAGGCACCCTTGCACTGTGCCACAACACCTCCAATCGCAGTAAAAATGTCTTCTTCATTGATCCTGAATTTGCCCGTCTGCTGGAGATTGTTCGCAAAAATATTAAGAAGCAGCTCAGAATCAGACACTGTGTTGATGTGACGATGTGCAACCTGATCCATATACTGCATGAGGGATGAGGTGTTGATTAGATTACCATTCTGAAGAACGCAATTAGATGTCGATAGTTCGACAGACGCAACGCGACATTACATGGGCAAAGACAATTCCATAAGGCGAATTAACGTAAAATGGCTGAGCCTCGGCATGGTTGAAGCTTCCAGCGGTCGGATATCGGACTACAAAATAAATATCGAGCATCACTCGGAGTAAGGATACGTACCGTGTCCAACACCCATACCACCGATTAGTTTGGAGATAGAGCTAGTATCAAAGACGTCCCGAACCATTCCATTGGCTTTACACTGATAGAAACGGCCCTTGGGACCACAAGTGATAATACCACAAGCATCTTGGCCCCTGTGTTGCAGGAGCGAGAGACCCTCAGCAATTTCCGAGGCAGCATCCACTGTAGGATCATGAAGAAGGAGACCGAGTATTCCGCACACTGTTGCTAGCTTAGCACACAGTAGAGAAAAGTGTGGAGGCAACGTACTAGCCAGGAAATCTGGAAAGGGGCGAACGATATCGGCGTCTCAAAATTGTTTTAAAATTTAGGTAAAATCACGGTGAATCAGGCACACGTGCAGTGCATTTGCATTACACTTGTTCCGGAGTCCTGACTTTGTCGACTTTGTATTGCGGTTGTATTGCGGTTGAACGCATCTATTTAGCAGCTGATTACGGACTATACAACGTAACTAGTCTACAATCCACGAGTGAAAGCAAGTGAGAAGGCGTGAGTGGTATCATGAAAACTAAACAATGCAGGGACAATATGGAAGGATGAACTTCCAATGTAAAACAGCAGAGGAATGTAAGATAAGGCATTATATCGATGAGTTAACTGACGCCTCAGAGAATGAGTTGTTTGGGCTTCTCCCAGGCATAGTCTGGGTTGCCGAAGTGGCCGTAAGAGGCAGTCTTGAGGTATTGGGGTTTCTGTAGATCAAGTTCACGCACTAAGGGGGGAATTTAATAGTGTGGAAGGAAACCAGAATAAGTATTTATTACCAATAACACCGGGTCGGAGGTCCCAATTCTTGCGGATAACCTGGACGAGCTCCTCATCGGTCTTCTTACCAGTACCATAAGTATCAACGTAGATCGACAGGGGTTCCGCAACACCAATAGCGTAAGAAAGCTGGACAAGAGCACGACGTGCGAGGCCAGCAGCAACCAGAGACTTTGCTATGACAGGAAAATTACTAAAAGATCCCACAGCGAATCACAAATTCAAACATACCAATCCAGCGCGCAGTATAAGCCGCAGAGCGGTCAACCTTCGAGAAGTCCTTACCCGAGAAAGCACCTCCACCGTGTGCACCCCATCCACCGTAAGTGTCAACAATGATCTTGCGACCTGTCAAGCCAGCATCTCCTTGAGGACCACCAATGACGAAACGACCCGACGGTTGGATCTACATCCAGCCATCTTCAGCTACTCAATTCCTTGTAGGGAATAGAAGATATTTACATGATAGATAGTGCGATCATCAAGAAGGTTGGATGGAATGACTTTCTTGATAATTTTTTCCTTGATCTCCTTGCGGAGAACCTCAGTAGAGATCTCCTCGGCATGCTGGGTAGAGATGACGATGGTGTCTACACGGAGAGGAATAGTGGCGCCAGCATCTTTCTTGTACTCGATTGTGACTTGAGTCTTCGAGTCTGGTCGGAGCCATGCGAGTTCGCCATTACGACGAGCAGTGGCCATAGCAGCATTCAGCCTGTGCGCAAGCATGATGGTCAGAGGCATGTACTCCTCAGTCTCATCAGTGGCATAGCCAAACATGATACCCTGATCACCAGCGCCGTGGTTCTCAAGAGAACCATGGTCCAAGCCTTGAGCAATATCAGGGGATTGCTGCTCAATTGCAACAAGGATGTTGCAGGTTTTGTAATCAAAACCCTTGGACGAGTCGTCATACCCAATTTGTTTGATAGTGTCGCGGATGACCTTTTGGTAGTCAATCTGAGCCTTGGTGGTGATTTCACCGAAAACCATGATCATGCCGGTCTTCGAGGCAGTCTCACAAGCAACTTTGGAAGAAGAGTCCTCGGCTAGACAGGCATCGAGCTTCGTTTGCAAAGAAAATAATCAGACAAGACTGTTAGTCCAAAGTATTCCCGACACTCACAATAGCGTCCGAGATCTGGTCGCAAATCTTGTCTGATTCCAGACAAATTATTAGGGTGAACGACAGACGATAACAACAACATACCAGGATGGCCTTCACCGACAGACTCAGAGGTGAACAAGAAATGACCAGGGTTCAAATTTCCATAGACAGCAGAGCCATTGACGGTCATCGTATTCTAAGCGAAGGATTGTGGGAGGTTGTTGGAAGGAAGGTAAGGAGGTTACAGTGAAGTTACGGTGAAGTTACGGTAAGGGAGAGCTTTCGTGAAATTTATTGGCCTGCCGATTAGTCAGCCAACAGCTGTAGATTATCACGCCATCACGCCATCTGCTCTCATTGGGAGTTATTCAATGACGAGAGATGTAATATGTTTTTGACCATCAGATTGTACGTCTACTTGTGGTATGTGTACATGTCGTCAATATTCAAATAGGCCCGACTCCTAGAGGATTTCAAATAGGCCCGACTCCTAGAGGATTTCAAATAGGCCCGACTCCTAGAGGATCTGTCCCTCCTAGTTCCGAAGATGAGCTTGCTTTGGGTGGTGGCGTCCGCTCTGTCGGCGGTGTTGTCACCCTGTGCAGTGACGTGGCAACTGGATTGAGTGAAAGCGAATCCGACAAGCCAATAGATGTTTCTTTTTTGGGCGCTGCCGAAATGTTATCCCAAGGGTTTTTGTCCCACGAAGAAGGAGAAGCTTCAATATTAATACGTTCTGATGCCCAGGGGTTGGTTCCAACAGTCAAAGACGAAAATGATGAGGTGACTTGAGGAACCTCGAGTCTGGATGATGGTGTGGATTCCTCGTTCCATGTGCTGGGCATCCGAGGGGGGAGCTCAGCAGCCCTGGATGGAGGATGATCATCGGCTGGTGCGTTTCCACCAGCCTGTCTGCCTAGATCCTTCGCCACACCCGCATATGCTTCCTGTACAGCAGATAAAGCAGTGGAAGCATTCGATGATAGCTTTCCCCACATGGATCGAACTCCAGTTCCGGCATTGGTGAAGAACTCTGGTTGCTTCGGTCGACTACGTTGGGATGATTGTCGAGATGACGAAAACCAATCAGGAACCATTGACGTCAAAGGTGATGGAGATAAAGAATAACCAGCACCTGGTGAAGACCCTGGTAAGGAAGTAGATGGCACGTCGAGGCTCTTCCCAATTGCAGAGGGAACAATTTGACTTGAATCTGTATTAAGGGAACTGTCTGTCGGGCCCGGTGATGGACTTGGTGAAGGAGGTGACTGAATATTAGAAAGTGTCTTCGCATGAGTCAGAGCAGGATCGTCATCAATGCTTTCGATTGGGCCAACAAATTCGATGCTCCGTCCTCCAGCTTGGAGAACCCTCCCATTCATCTCTTCATCTGTCCTCCCATAAAGTTCATTCCAGAATCTCATATCTTTTGGGTTAGGAAGGAGGACGCCCATATCAGCGTCAGGTGAGCGATCCGTAGGATTATCTAAGGAAGGATCATAATTTGTGTTCCTATTCTTTTCTAACTCGGTAGGGGAGTTGAAAAGATCCCACACGCTGATCGTCCTTTCACAAGGCGGTAGTCCACCACTACCTGATCTCCTCTCCTTCTCGTTATTGAATAAGAACGTCCCGAACTGACAGGAGTAAAGGTGATAGTAGACTTGTCGAAGGAAGCGTTCGTTGAATTCAAATCTTTCGGGAAATTGTCTCTGTATTTGCCGGACTGTCTCTAGAAACTGATGAAAGATGGGACTCGTCTCTTTGACATGTTGTTGGGATGCAAAGCGATTTTGGACAGAGGCCAGGAAGGCCTGCGCAGCATCTGCGCCTCCACTTGAACCAGAATTTTCAGAGGGTGAGACTGAGACAAAGAATTTCTCAGAAGAGAGATGTCCACATCTGTCAAGAAATTTATGGCCATATGAGAGCCAGTCCTTCTCTATCAAGATTTCAAAACCACGAATAGTGCGATAGAAGGGGTCAAGACATAGTTGAGACAACGACGAAAGCTGAGAGGTACGATCCCAACCGTCCGAACAGTGGATCAGGACATGCGAAGAGTTGATGTGAACATTTCGAGTGATAAGGAGTGTTCCCTCTATGATTGCTTGGATATGTCGAAGCCAGCCCGACCTCCGCAGTGCTTGGCGATCCAACACAGAAATCCCCGAGATGTGGTCAGATAACTCGTGATTTATACTCGCGAGCATAGCATCTGCTTCGCGCAGAGCATCCACTACTTTAACAAGTGATTCGCGCATGGTGTGAATATGATCAATCCCGAGGTAGGCCTTCTTTGCATCCTTGTAGTGATCCATGTTCTCTGTGCCCGCGCCCTTGGCGGTATTGGCAACAGCGTTTGCCGTGGGCCTTGCATCAATGATGAGATTTGTCGAAGTGGACCCATATATGGGCCCACTCTGAATATGACTGTTGGGAGAAACGTGGGTTTGGAAAATGGCTTCAATAAGCTTCTCGTCCTGTATCGATCGATTTTGGGTGATCCCGACCATAGGCTGGCTGGATCGAGTTATGCTTCCCTATAAAGATACATTAGCCCTTAGAATAATTGACAAAGTCATAGGGCGTACGTAGTTTGCCCAATGTAGATATGTTAGTGCCGGTATTCGACACTTACTGCGATACTTCGAAGCATACTGCAATGTTGCATCACTTATTCTCGTGGGTACAACAAGTTTGGCCGGATACGTGGGACAAAACTAGGAGATTGGTGATCACTAAGACGCATGGATATTCTGCCCAAATGAAAAAGGCAGTACCCACAGTGTAATCCTTGTTAATATCAGTGAACCTCCACGTCTTGGTTCTCGTCCCCAAACCCATTCTTCCAAATTCCTCTCTGGGAGAATACATATACCATCCATCATTACAAGGCAAAGGAGGATTCGGTCTATAAAAGAATGCGTATAACTGCGTGATTGAGCCTGTACAAGTTTATGATTCAGTGGCATAATTACCGGGAATCAAATGAGCGTACTTGTGACCGTTAATTCCTTTACGCTTTCAAATACATCTGTTGCTTCCGAGTCACTGAGAAATGAAAGTATGAAGGCCTCGAATATGCGGGTATTAAAGTTCAACGGAGATCGTCCATTCAGCGTCTGTGGCAATCGCTGGACCAATGATATGAAGGGATAAGGTACCTGGGTCCCATAATCAACCAGACTTCCATTTTAATCTGTATCCCCAGCTTACCCAAGTCTCTCCTAATTGACTGTCTTCGTAATGAAAGATAAGATGGTGAGCTGTCAGGTGGACTGTCCCAGAGGAATTCACTCTTCCTTTTGTAATCACGACCTGTTCAACCTGAAAAATCATTCACCCGTCAGAGGGTGTTGGGACTATCATAATCCTTCGAACCTTGGGAACTCTGATTGAATCCATTGAGGCATGGGGGTAAGGAGCACGAATTATACGGGCGCAGCTGGTCAGTTCTTTGTGACTGTTTGTGGCTATCTATTATTGGGACCCAGACTCGACCATTATCAACCTCTGTAAAATGATATGTTTAACGACCCTAAATATTACCTGAGACGCAATCCTCATAGATATTTAAGGCCATCTATATGGACTTGAGCCTAGGAATTTAATCAATATTACTCTGAGATCTATTCCTTAAACGTTGATATTCAGAGAGTGAGAGAAAAGGTAATCTCCTACCCCCAGTTCATGTTCATGAAGGAGCTTAAAGGTGAGTACTCTGGGTGTGAGTGGCATTGTATAGTGCAACAGAAATATATAGAAAAGAAAAGAATCTAGATTGTAACACAAAGCCATATGTAATACAGAACCTGGAGACAGGACTGGATAAAAAGAAAGAAGTTGATCAGTCGCATCATTGATGCGATTATTATTATTATCACTTTCCGGTTTCCTTATAATCGTAATTTCTGTTTCTGACACCTCAGCTGTAAACACAACGAAGCTGAGTAGGATCAATTTCCATCTAGAACTTAATTTCTTGTAACTATACCTTTCCAGGTCATGCTGATTCAGAAGTAATGCCCTGTGTAAAATTAAATTACACGACGTGACGTGAAGGTGATCGCAAAGTAGTCATACTTGTGATCATGTTTCGATATCAACTCTGCACTGGATATCACCCGGAAGATGGTTGAGATGACAACTGTTACCAACCGACCACTCGGCAATGTAATAGCAATGTAATAACCCGCGGTACTCTAAAAAGACAGTTCGTCATTGCAAATCAGGCCAATACACACTAAGCTACATAGATCATGTGTCCCTCAAGATTCATTCATCGTGGACTATCGAAGCCACCAAATGAATCATAGCATAAATCCGCCGACAGCAGCAAACAACGAAACAAGGCTGAGTGCGCTACCAACCGAGCTCAATCCAACAGCACCGTTCGCACTTGTGCTTGAAGAGGCCGCAGGAGCAGTAGCAGCAGTTGCTGTTCCTGCAATTGTTGTAAAACCACTCTGAGAGGGAGCAGAAGCGGATCCAGCAACACCCGGCGAAGCACTAGTGACAGGAACAACACCTGGTGAAGAGCTGGTGGCAGGAGCAGCAGCACCTGCAACACTATCCGTCGAAGTACTATTAGAAGCAGATGCAGTGCCGCCCGTGGCAGCATTCTGGAATTGTTCGAAAGTCTTGTCAGCTGTGGGGTTCACAGCAAACACCATTCCAGCAGTGCAGTGGACAGCGGGGATAGTCTGAGCACAGAAGAACCACAAGGGGGTAGTATCAGTGACTTGGAAGGTCCATACAGGCAGTGTCGTGTCAGTGGCGTTGACGGGTTGGAAGCCCGAGTCAATACCAGTGGGCGACCGCACACATGGAGCAGCAAAGGTCGACTGGGTCACGGAGTGGTTCTTGCTTTGGCTGTAGAGAGATGCGGAACTTAGAATTATAGAGTCTATGAATGAGAAGGGGACGCACAATTGGAAGTGAATGCTGTCACCAGGTTGGGCGGTGACCTGGGGAGGATCGAAGATCAACTATGCAAGCCGATGAGCTGAGGTTCTTCTGTATCAACTCCCAGACTCAAACCAAGCTTACCTGGTTGTTGGCACCAACGTTGACTTGAATGTCAGCCGCAGAGGCAGCGAGGGCGGAGGCAAGAGCGAAAACAGCAGCAGACAACATATTAATATGGCTGAAAAGTATTTGATAGGTGTATTGGCGTGAAAATGCTTTCGAGCCTAAAGAGAGAGAAACCTAAGTGAGTTCCAATGCCCAGCGAGAACAACCGCTAAATAGCCTCACTCTGCTCGTCAGAATAAAAAAATCAAAGAAAGATGGGAAACGGAGGGAGAAAGGAATCAAGGGGGCAGTCCAGACGGACGACCAACAGCTGTTTTAAATTCCAGCTTGGAGGAGGGTATCCATAGCGACTGGAGAGCATTCTTGCGTGAAACATTGTGCCATGGTGTTCTCATTGGCTCGCTCATTGGCTCATTGTACACGGGTCAAGGTCAAGGGCAACAGGTGATCGATCGTTGATGGTTAGTTGACATGAGGCACAATTACTTGTAGTTGTCAAGTGATCTTGGGAAGGGCGTCTGTTTCCATTTGTCTGGGATTGGCACGAAGATAAGACCGTTTGAGGCAACTCGTTTTAAATAGCCATGGGTTGGTAGACTGGGACAAAACATTGAACAGCGATTACCTTGAATCACCTTGCCTTTCATGGGCGAACTATCCACCCAGGTACTCCGTAAATTGGATAGTGTTTGAGCGGGATGCATCCAATTTGTTCTGTGAAATCGAGCAGAGTCACAATTGATGATAGCGAAAAAAAATGCCGAAATGATTGTCCGGAGACCTCTCTCATTTTGCAAGTATACATTCGGGCTGTGGCCATGTAAAATGTCAAGTGGATATGAATATGGTCTGATTTCATAGTGCTACATGTTGTAGGGATTCGTAGTAGGCGGACACGACCGAGTAGACTGATACTACTGATCAGCAAACCACGGTCACAAATATGTTATACTGTGCCAAATGACACTTTTTTCAGCATCAAACAAATCAAATAATGCTTGATCAACATTTCAATCTACAGTCAGAGAAAAAGGTTTGATTGAGTCTCTCAGTCGACTTGACGATTGTCGAATCGAATCTCACGCGTGTGTCCCATCATCACAAGGGCAGTGACACCTGTACCGATCTCTCTAATTTCGGCGATTGAGTGATTACTTCATACAGGCCATCCCAATGTCATCAACCGGAACTGTCTTAGGCCTACTACGCGTCATTGCGCCATCTGCAAACAAGGGTACATTGCGCCGGTCATTCCACAACTCTTGCCCACATGCCACCGTGTTCCCTAAAGCTGACAGAAAGGTCTGTCTCCAGTATTTAGTCTTATGCAGTACACTACTGATATCATCCGAAGGCAGGTCCAACTTGTACTACTAGGCCCCAACTCGAAAAATAATCATCAATCTAAATAGACGTTCGATAAAGTCCTAAAGGAATCATCAGGCCGTGTAGTCCTGGTCGATTTCTATGCCGAGTTAGTAGCTTGAATTACCTGCTCGAAATTTAACACGTTTATTTTCACAGCTGGTGTCGTCCATGTCACATGTTATCCCCCATCCTCGAGAAATACTCCTCAGAAAACAATACATTCACCAATGGCGTACCCGTTGACCTCATCAAAATTGACACCGACTCAAAAGACGGTCAAGCCCTAGCCCAGGAACACGAGGTGAGTTAGTTATACATTACATCTGACTGAGTTAACCTCAAAGTCTTCCTTTTTTCATTTCTGCTGATTTCATTCATCTAACCATTCCTGACGTTTCATGAAACCTCGCTGGCCCTTTTCTCTCTGTGATGATTATCTTCCGTTCCAGGTGCACGCTCTGCCGACCGTCTTCGTGTACAAGGACGGTAAAGCTGTGACCCACTTCAAAGGAGTACTGCCCGAGGCGCAGGTTAAACAGATACTTGACAGCATGTAGTAGATCCACTCCATAGTACCAGGGCTTTCATTGTCAAATTTACCCGATTGGCCGACTAGAAGAGCAAGAAATAGAAATCATTAGATGATGAACATATATTACATTTGCGAGCGGTGAATGATATCAAGAGAAAGTACCAAAGGATATAAGCTAATCCGAGCTTCAGCAATCTCATAAGTGACCGTGAGTTGCAAGAAACAGATATGGAAAAAAAATTGAGGTATACGAATGGATGCATCACGAAGCCATGTTGGTACGTATTCATAGACGATAATAAAATGAAGGGGTTCCAAGAGAAAGAAGAACAAAGCGCCATTCAATTGCAAGAAGGTGTACAGTATGAATGAGTGGAAAGTAGAAAAACAGGAGACGAGAGTGGGTTCACGAGTGAACAAGGGTAAGGCACCCCAGTAACCGAATCGAGTGGGCGAGATACCGGGGAAGGATGGCTAAGACCTATGGACTATGTAACTGGATGACGATCAGCTACAGATGGTGATGGGGAGGGGTTGACATAGTGGCTGGGCGGGTCGAATCGTATCTCGAGGAAGTTTGGGGTGCACAAGTGGGTAGAGAAAACTACTGCACAAGACAACACTTGAAGCCGCCTGTGCCTTGGTTATTGTATGGATCTTCTGCTCGTCCCACAGGACCCCATACAGATGGTACCTGAAAGTAGTCGAAACTAAGAGAAGAGGAAGATTATAATTATATGATGACCTACAAGATGGTCCTTTGTAGTTTTGCAATACCGAATCAGGCTGACACGCACACGAGAGGTAAGCACAGGGCAGCGGGCGAAAGGAGGCAGCTTACCTGGCACTGGCTTCGGAGACCTTGAGTCTAGGTCTGGCGAGATCCTCTTTGAGGCGCTGGTTATGTTCCACTAGACGTCTGTGTTTGAGCTCTGACATGGATTGTCTGCCGCCGCCTCGAGCGCTCATGGTGGTCAACAGTCGATGGTGATGTATGTGGTGAGAGAAATCTACGGCCAGGTGCCCAGGTGCTAATGAGAAGAAATTTCTTTATGAAGACTGATGACCAGGTACTCTCCCACGGCCCTTAGCAAGTCAAAACTATTAATCACATTATCATACAATTGCATGCCTTTGCCGGCTGTGCAAACGGATCCTCTGATATATCTAATGAACCCCAGACAGAAGGAATCTAGACATGGACTTAGCAGGTCCTGCAATGTGGTAAAATAGACTGTCAATACCAGAAGGTCTCTCGTCTGGCGACAGTACTGGATCAGACTAGAACGCACTTAACGCGCATTTTGGTACACAATTGAGCAGCACATACCTTGCACTTGCTTCGCTTACCGCCAAGGACGGCCGTGCAAGGTCCTCCTTCAGCCTGTGATTGTATTCACTCAATCGCATACATCTCAACTCTGACACCGACCGCTATCAAACCCACCAAAAAGTCAGCATCAAGATTTAAGAGCGCCCAAACAAAAATTGTAAGTCCATGGGAAAAAGTTATGGCTGTTGATGCGACCCTACCTCGTGCGTTCTGGCGTTCATACCGGAGTCAACGGAGTCAACGGCAGCTGTGAGAGAGCGACTGATCCGGAAAAAAAGATAGGCTGTTTGTAGAAACTGAGCAACCCTGGTGGATTAAAAGGCAGAGAATAGAAACACAGCTGAATAGAAACACAGCTGGTAGCAAAGGGCACTTATCAGCGGAGTTTGAATATTCCCGCACTTGTTTCACAACTACCATTGTAAAGAACTCGGCTATCACAATGCTGAGACCTGAACGACGACCTCAACGCAACGAAAGGCGATCCCATGGTGCAACATTTCCTCCTGCTCACAATTACCTACGGACCCCGAACTCAAAAACTTTACCTCCCTGTGTTGATAAAGATCAGACACTTATCAATCAAGATGATGACTGTCAACGGACTGATGAAGAGGCTGGCTCTGATAACGATGCCTATTTTCATTGGGACGAGGAGGAAACTCTATTGTCGGATCTGCTGGAGGATGCGTACGCTCCGGAAATATCACTAGTCCAACCATCAATATCTAGACTGAATCGTTGCCTTCACCTATCAGTGCACCGGAATTCAGGGATGCCGGTCTGGCTGAATTAGCAGAATCCCTTCAGAAACCTTTTGACGAGGAGTCTCGTCAATTAAAGAAAACAATTGCTCGTACATTTGTGCCTGTTGTGAACAAGATAAAAGAGACTATTTCCGCTCTCGAACGGACTGTGGATATCTCTTCTGGTGCAGGGATCTTGGCTCTTAATGATGCTTGTCGCGAATTAGAGGTCTCCATTAGCAACCAGCATGAGCTAGTGCAAAAACAACGAGCCGAGTACACCGTGAGTGATCTCATCGTCTACGGAAAGTAATGTTCAGTACAGGGTAGGCTTGTCTTACTGAGTTATTGAGGGAACTGGAAGAAGAATATACCCACTGTAACCAGCTTTGGGTCGATTTCGAAAAGGCTATGGATGAACTAAGTACTTTTGCTACTCTCTGGTATCCTGCACCTAGCTGAACTATTTCTCTTCACCCATACAGCCAAACCCGTCCTTGAAATGTTGAACGAGGCTCCCGCCAAGGTAGAACGGACCATCGCAAACATTGAAAAGCAGAGCAGAATCTTGGAAAAAGAGGCTGCAGGCGTGGCTGCCAGTGCCACAGAGCTGACCTTGAAGGACCTTCTCAGCAAGCTCAAGTAGCCTTTGTCCATTTTACACAATTGCACCTTATTGAGGCGCCTCAATGATTTGATCTTCCATTAGATAAAATAACCCTTGAGAACATGTCAACATGCTCATGCTCCTTGCTTTTTCTATTGTGTGATGGACTCTGCATTTCTACTTCACTTATCTGGTCCTACCCTTGATTGTGGACGCAGTGGCAAGGTACGTCCATTTTTCGAGGAACCTTCAGAGGTCCGAAGAGAAGGTCAACTGTAGTGCCTGTGGGCATTGTCAAAGGCAAAATTTTCGTGGAATTGCAACCACGGACCAACCCACTACCAAGGAGCTCATCAGGTTTTCGCGATGTCGTGATGAATACATCACCTCTCTGGTTCCTTATAATTTGCAAATGCCTATTATCGGACGGGGAACGAGCCCAAAAATAGGCACACTTAAATGATTGTCTACGTTCCGTCCCCGCGCCTGAGACGATTGAATTTTGGCAAGGTCTCCTTCAAATAATCAGCGTGTTTCCTGCGCAAATCAGCCTCTTGAATTTTCCCTCTTCCACTCCATGTACGCCTCTCTGCGGAGGGGCCATAAACGACCGTGTAGTCCGGAAGAATTTCGTCTTCCGTAGGGGCAAGGAGACACGCAGCACCAACCGCACAGTAAGAGCCAATACTGACTGTATGATGTACACGAGCACGAGTGGAGATGGTGTTGGCATTTCCAATTGAAGGACATTCAATACCTAGAAATACGTTAGCTGACGCTGGACGGTAAATCAGTAAAACTCACGACAACCAATCTCAAAAAGATTATCGTCGCCTACACGCATTATTTCCTTTTTTCTACGAGTTCGTTCAATCAAGTGTAAATGTCGAATGAAGAATGAGAAGTAAGACTATTGTACTGACCGATTCACGATAATAACAGCTTCCTCAATTATACAACCTGCACCGATGATGATAGGCCCTGCAATGGCAAAAATCGTAGCTTTGGGATGTATTATAGTTCCTGTTATATGTAAGGCCAAGGCGTGATACATCAAGCCACTCACATACCAGAACCAATCGTAATGTCTCCCTTGAGTTCGACATCTTGACAAACTACAGCTTTCGAATGTATGGTGAATTTGTCACGTCTGAAACGATTTATTAACAAGAATTATAGCCCAAAAGAGGAGACTCACTACATTGGAGGCATGATTGAAGGTCGGGTCGGAGGTAAGTAAATAATTCAAAATTCACTTTGTCTCTATTTGGTGAAACTAGGAATTTCGACTGCAATTTTGACTACGCTTGTTGGACATACCATGGACAAATCTGCGTCATGGACTGTTCTCCAGGGTACCCTCTCAATATGCAAGTCCGTCCTTCTTGAATACACCAAATTTAGAGCTCAAACTAACATAATAACAGCCGCACTTAGTGCCACTACAATCGGTCTTCGAGCAATCTTCAAAGGTCATGAGCACCCTGGTTTTCTCGCTAGTAGTGCCGCACTGAATAGTGGCATAACGGCCACAACATTTTTTGGTTCGTAATTTATGCGAGAATGCGCTCTTGACTGATGTTCCTCTCTTTGAAGCGTTGCGCGAATATATCGTCAGTCCTGTCCTTGTCCACACGGTACCTTTGGAACAATACGAGCGACGTAGGCGTCAACTCGGAATTAGCCAGAACTCACTGGAAACAGACAGCTCAAATACAAATTCTTCTAGCCCACATTTTTCCTCGATACGGAACCAAAAAATCTTGGACAGTGCTCTAAGTGGAATGGCCACAGGCGGCCTACTACGCGGGCTGAAATGTATGTCCACCTCCGTTTTTCGTCACAATTGAGGGTTGAGTCTTTGAAAGCCGGTTTGCGAGCGGTCATTCCTGGAGCAATCACTGTTGGAGTGGTTGCCACACTTTTACAACTGGGGTGCAACGAGTTTGCAGTCCAACGCCTTAAACTGATTGCTCGTCAGCGCTTGTCAGGAGATGGCTCAATTCCCACTGATCCTCAACCTGGGCCCACGTCGAGATATTCGGAACTCTCGGAGCACAAATCAACATCACTGAAAACAAGAGTCCTGTCTCTTCTTGGCATCAAGAAACTGTCTGAAGATGAATACCTACAGAGGCTGAAAATCCAAAGAGATCACTACCTGCTACAGATAGCGAAACTTGAGCAGCAACTCGAAGAAGAGAAAAAAACGGATAACGTTTCAGATAGTAATTAATTCGCTGGTTTATCCGGAACATCGCTGTAAATTACTGCACTCCTCTCGTAGAAATCACCCAAGTTGCCAGATGTCAATCACACCTCTTCCTGTCTTATCAAATCCTCCTACTATAACACGTTTTTCATCGACTACCAGGGCGTTGACTTTGATCATCGTTTCGCATTGGTGATGCCCTAGAACTTGATAGATAACTGACCCAGTCTTGCCACCGTAAATTAAATTAAAATGCGTGAGGGACCCCCTCAGAGTTGAGACTGTCAGTCGGGTGGGACTATGGAAAGCACTAGATCATTGTTATATTCAGCCCTGACTGTAAGCAAAAGTACGTAGATTCTACTCACACCGCTACGATGGGCGCTTCGGCTACTGAGACCATACAAGCCTGTGTAAGGTCAAGACCCCCCCATTTTGTTTTCTTTCTGCCTTTTGACCCTGGTGATGCTTTTTCACCGCCACAGCCAAGCCACAGCTGCCCATCTGCAGTTCCCACAGCCACAGATCCATTTGAAGCCACAGAAAGGGACATGATGAAGGGAGGAGACATAGATATTTTTTCATCTTGGACTGGGAGTCCAGCTATCTCGTAGCATCTGCTCAGCTACCAGTAACGCAAAATGAAGAATTTGGAAACGAACCAAGATTTTGTTTTGAGAGAACTTCATCCCGGATGATATCTATATGCAACAGCGTAGCATCGCAGCCTCCACTTACAAGCTCTCGGGGACGGTCCGGTATCCATTCAATAGATCCACACATCTATAGCAAAAGCGTTGAAAAGCTTCAATAACGTGTGATAAACATATAGAGACATACCACATCATGTTTTGTTCCGAGTTTCGTGACCATCTTTGTGGTCAGATCAACAATCCCAATGTAGCCTGAATCAGTACCAAAAGCAAGAAAGGTTTTCTCTGGACTTATAGCCAGCTATCTGAGACTTTTCAGTTTTCCGTTGAAATAGCTGGAGAAGATGACGCACATCTTGTATTTCATTTTCGCTTTCGTCATCTGGGATGGCATTAATGGACTCGAGAGCATCGTCGTAAGTTTGTATCACTTTCGGTGTACCCAGTTGAAAACCAAAGATCTGTTTAGAAAGGGATAGGACATTCACATCTGAATGCTTGAAAAAAAACATATGCACACCTGTTTGCCAGATGCAACCCATGCGTCTCGGAATTCCGATCCCGGTCGTTTAACACAAATAATGGAAGAGACCATGTTTCCATTTCCTTTCACTGCTCTGAGCACTTTGAATGAAGAGAGATCATATACCCTTAGATCGCCATTGTCTATTTTGGAATCTTCACAAAGGTAAAGTTGAGATAAACCCATTGATCAGCGTACCTGAACCAGCATACAGATGTCCAGCATGGCCAAAAGCAAGAGCAGTAAACTGCCAGGTGCTGGGTATAGTTAACGAATGAAGCAAATTAAATAACACCCCCGGATGAGGCGCAACCGGTGTCGTCTGGTCGGAAGACATTTCGGTAAATGGAACAAATTTCGGCGATCATCTTTATAATACAAGCGGCACGTGGACCCGAGACGAAGAGCCACTGATTGCAAGAATGCGTACAACTACACCGTATCCCTAACGAAACTTAGTGTTCCTAGCGAGGATGAGATCAGATCCGACACCCGCTGGCTCTGTGTTCTCTGTACTTCCTCTAACTCCTCCAGGCCCTTCTTCAGCTCCTTATTGGTAATCAAAACATCTGCATGTAATCGCAGAAATACACTCATGATAGCTTCAATTGCTTCAAAATCGCGGTGCGTTTGGAGTCTTCGAACAAGTGCATGCATGAACACATTCAGACTCTGCAACGACGTCAAAGATCGTAGCTCGAGCTCCAGTGCCGCAGGTTGTAGCATTTTGACTTGATGAAAAAATCCTTCATCTATAACCTTGTATTAAACAGCTGTAAAAGATATTCTGAAAACCAATACTCACAGTCACCCTCAGGTTCTTCCTCCATCATTTTTTTGATACACACGCTCTCGGTATCCGCAACAGTCTTATCCAGCCTGTGCGTCGACTTTTTGGTTTCTTTTGGTTTCTTCTCTGCATAAGTAAATCTTGTCTCTACTCCGGGTAGTGTTGGCAAAAAGAAAGGGGCTTTCTCAATCGGTTTGGGTGGTTCCTTCGGTTTATTCCTTTGTTGTATAACCTCCAGATTCAAGAGGGTTTGCCATCTTGAGCGTGGTAGAAGTGTTAATGTAATGAGCTCTCCGTCCAGCTGCGGTGGAGTAGAGAAAACATCAGATGATGCGTCCTGTACACTCAAAGACGAAAGAGCTTCCAGAGCTGGGTGCAAAAGTAAATGATCGCCCCATGGGGATGCGAAGAAGCACCCACCGTTGTCCTCAGCAGTGCCCTGCGTAGATGGTAGTGAGAGATTCTGAACATCTCCTTCAGTTATCCCCTGGAAGGATACGTTTGTATACTGCGCCCGATTCGCCCTAGAACGCTCGGGTGAGCCATGGTAGATTTCAGCAAACTTGAAACTCATACCAGAGGAAGACTCCAACACTGTCCACATGCGCAGTTGCCAAAAAGTCTCCCGTGGGCGAGAATGTCAGGCTTGTTGCAACGCTTGATGTTTTGAAAGCATCGATCAGCTGCCCAGTCGGAAGATCAAATGTTCGAATGATTGAATCCAACGAGGTTGAAATTAGCCACCGAGCGTCTGGAGAAAAGGTCTTTGTGACCTCAATGTGTTATCCTAACATACGAAGGACAAAACTCACCATATCCAAAACTCGCTCCCGGAAACCACCCAATTCTCTTACAACTCGTCGTGTCTCGATGTCGATTACCCTAACAACCATGTCATCACAAATAATGGCCAGCAACCCGCTATCTCTGTGCAGCTGTAATGAGACTACTGCTGATGGTAATATTAGAGTATGTTCCAATTTTGTTGTTTGGAAATCGAAGAACTGAGTTTTAGCGGCATGCTGTATGAGTTAAAGACAGAAACAATATAAATAATACTGACATTGAGCGTCCCGTCAAAAGTAGTAGCAATAACTGCCCGATTCAAGGAATCTGTGGCAATCCCGGTGATGATACGCTCTCTCTTCTTGGCTCCGTCCCGTAGTCTCGTTGCTGCTTCTGGTGGGCATACACCAACATCGTAGGATTTACGTTTAATGCCAGACTGCATGTTCCACATGTAGATCTGTCCGGTGGATGAACCGGCGAGACCGAAATTTCCACATGCAGTTACACAGACGTCCTGTTGGGCGGGGTGAATTCAACCTTCTTTCAAATCGTACATAACAACACTACCTTAACTGAACCCACGGGACTCCGTTTCTTGCCTATGCTCTTGGCAGAGTCTGTAAATCCGAGGATATGTTTGCCGAGCCTTTTGTTGAGCATCGTCCAAGAACGTGCAAAGGTTTCGTCTGTGTGGGAAGTGAGGATATCATCCCAGTCTTTACTTCGAGTAGTGGAAAATGATATTGAGTGAACTGGAGGGAATTTGAGCGAAGTGATTGGTATTGAAAGCGAGGTCGCTTTTCTAGCCAAGGAACCTGACCACTTGTGTCAGTGTCAGGAAGTGCCTGAAATCAGAAACTTGCCTTGCGAAAGTTCGAATGACCTAGAATCTCGCACGACAGAAGTACACCTCAAGCTTCGGTCCCTCGAAGCCGTCAGTAGTTGTTTCCCGTCATCACCGTAATAGCGAATGAGATGGGGAGGTGCATGATGACCAGAGCGGAACTTCAAGAGTCTTGGGGGAGACGTGGGAGAATCAAAAAGCCATTGCTGCGTGAATATGTCAGGGAGAGATCAAAGTTCAACTGAAAACTAACCTTTACACTATTATCCTCTCCAGACGTCACCAGAACGGGTTGACCGGTAACCCATTCAGCCGCAGTCACAGCACCGTCATGTGCCCCACGTACTAAGTGCAGCAATCGGCCGCCATCGTTAAGGTCCCAGAGTGCTACATGACCTGCAGAGGATGCGGAGGCGAGAATTGGGTGTCCATCTAGAAAAATAAGTGTGAGCAAACAGGCGTTAGAAGACACATACCACTTCTGAACCCGAGGGCCCGAATGCCACCATCCATGAACATTCTCATCAACCGCTCGTCAAGTCGTACATCATATACTGATATTTCTCCAGAAGCAAAACCAATACCGACCACATCAATCGCTGGTGACTGAACAAGAGCGGTAATAGCACACCCTAGAACAGGGTTTGCGAGAGACGACGATGCTAGTTGCGATGGAGAGAACTTGTATATACAGGTCCTGGGGTGATCAGAGTCATTTGAAGAAATTCGATCAGCTCAAAATATCATGCCTTGTTTTAACATTCCAGAGTTGCAAGGCACCTTGACTGCTTGCCACAAGCATCTTATTGACATATGTTGCAGGGTGAAGGATGGATGTCGCAGTGAAATCGCGATCAAAGAGAATGGTAGACTCCAGCTCTGTGTCTTATTAAGGACTGCAAACCAAATGAACCGGATGACCTACCGTTGTTCGTAGTGCTCCAAATCAGCATCCGTTGCCCATCTTCTGTCAGCGCAAGGAGAGACGCGCCAAATATTGTTATAAATGATAAAGGAGTATCCAGAGGATTTATGAGAGTTGTGGCCTTGGATCTGTTGAATACGAAGAGTCGGCTAAAGGCAGAGAGAAACACACCGGTTTTCCCCGCAGATACTTTATTGCACGAGGTCCAGAGGCTACCCATACCGCATCACCATCGAGGGAAAGACTTGATATCGGTTCTTGAGTGTCAGGTCCTGCAAAACAACCTCAGCCGATAATCATAAGAGAATACAAGACTGCACACACCCACAAAGAGTAGGCTCATTTTTCCTCCCTCCCACAATGCCCAGGCTTTTCCTAAGCATGTCAAAATATGGATTCTAGGTCCCTCAGTGGCACCCTTGAAGGACCTCGTCTGCAAGACGAAAGGAATATGATTTGTAATTAGACCAAGAGCTCTGAAAGGCACAAAAAGTCTTGGTTCTGAGGATTTACGACTGGATATGGGTCCTTCTTGTCGCTGGCGTTTCCGGGGAGGGGGGCTTGCAGTGCCAGTTTCTATCTCTTCGTTTTCCATAGCTCAGCACTAACACCCAACATTTTTCCCGAATGCCATCACTCGGAATGATCCGAAATGATGGCCGATTTTCTGCCATCAAACTGTCAGTTTGCAGGTCTTGGCCTCTTCGTCTTCCGTCCTCTTAAGTCTTTCACAAAATGTCAGAGGTCCTGTCATCGATTTCTGCAATTACCCCGCAGACTCTCGTTCTCAGTCCCTTTGTGATTGCGTTGCTGGTGGTAGCAAGTAGGCGTGACATTGCCATTATTGAACACCATGCTTAGCTGAACACAGTTGCTTTCTTCCTCAGCAAGAGAAGCCAACTGTCGAAAGGAACTGACCTGCTCCTTCTTGGCGCTCCTGATGCTGGAAAGACTTCTCTCATGACCTCTGTGAGCTATCGTATGACTTAGTTCACCTTTCTAAACCTCAGCGGTAATGACAGCTTGTCTATGGCCAAAGTTTATCCACACACACATCAATGCAAATGAACTCTTCAGTGTACCCTTTAACTTCACACAAAACGTTCCGCATCATTGATGTTCCCGGACATCCTCGCATTCGGAACCAATTTCAGGAACATCTGCTGAATGCCAAAGCTATTGGATTTGTAGTTGACGCCAGCACCATTTCTCGGAATGGTGTCGCTGTCGCTGAGTGTGTTTTTCTACCATATGAAACACTGGCATAGTCACTTAATCACCCATATACAGACACCTTCACACTGTCCTCCATTCAGTGACCTCTCTTCCACCCTCACAAACACCTCCATTTGTCTTGGTCATAGCTCACAAAGCCGACTTGCTCAAATCAGGAACGTCTATACTGCAAGACTCGCTTGCCATCAACAGAGTTAAAACGATACTCGAGCGAGAACTAGAGAGGCGGCGGGCTTCTCGGAGTAGAGCTGTTGCGGTGGAAGGTCTTGGGGAGGAGGATGAGAAAGGCGAGCTGGGTGGTGGACTGGAATGTAGGACAGGGAATTTCAAGTTCGATGATTGGGAAGGTGGTGAAATCTTTTTTGTTAGCACGTATGTTCGTCCTAAAGGTGACGATGTTGACAGTGAAAATGGATTGTCAAGGCTACGAGATTGGCTGGTTAAATACATGTAAATTACATATATATATATTACTAAGAATACTAAGAAAAAAGAACAAGCGACTTCGTCGTGCGAAGAAAGCCAATTACAACCAAATAGTGCATCATTTTACCGCGGTTACCGAAATCTTTTCTTTTTTATACCGCAACCTTTAGACAGTGCCCGGTCCATTCAATTGCATACTTGGGGCGAGGCGATTCAGGTTCAGCGTAGAGGAATGCCTGGGCGGGATTAAGAACTTGCACACCCATTTCTGGTGTTGTGAGTGTCAGACCTTTCCTACACCTGATCAAGCATATTTGAAATTCTTTCCCCTGTTAATAGTTAAAGTTAAATTTGATGCCACTATTTTCGTGATATCTACAGGCAATCGTTAATGTGCTGAAGGATGGTGCTGAGTTCTCCGTTAACAGAGTACAGATGTGTCACATGTCACACATACCGCTTCCCTCGTTCCACGTCGCACGTCAGCGCCTTTTCTTTCCCCTAACTTTTGGTTCCGAGTAGTCGTCAGTATGTTCATTCTCAATTGGTTCTGGGATGTCCTTGCATCGCTCGGTGAGTTTAAACCAATGTTCTGGATTTGCTCGTGTTTACGGTTCGTTTTCTGAAATATAGGTCTGATGCATAAGAATGCGAAGATCTTATTCCTTGGTCTTGACAATGCTGGAAAGACGGTGTGTGTTTGAGTCTTGCTCAAGTTGCAATTTGGAGCTGACGATACTGTTTTCTGGGGGATACTTGTAGACGCTGTTACACATGTTGAAGAATGATCGACTGGCTACCCTGCAACCTACTCTTCATCCTAGTAAGTATGGTCGCCCCTTTTTCCGCTTCAGAGAAATATTGTTGATATCATTTGTCTCGGTACAGCCTCAGAAGAGCTTACTATTGGCAATGTAAAATTCACCACACACGATTTGGGCGGCCACCAGCAAGGTACCCCAGTTACCATCGTCAAAAACAGGTCTTTGACATGTTTGTGATAGCACGCCGTCTATGGAGGGATTACTTCCCAGAAGTTAATGGTGTCATTTTCCTGGTCGACAGTGCTGACTTCGAGCGCTTCTCGGAGAGCAAGGCTGAGCTTGATGCGCTGCTTGGCATTGAAGAGCTCTCGAAAGTGCCGTTCTTGATTCTTGGAAACAAAATTGATGCACCTGGTGCAGTTAGCGAGGAGGAGTTGAGGCATCACTTAGGGCTTTATCAGACCACAGGGAAGGTTTGTCTCGTGGTTCCTTTCAGTTTTGTATGAAATATTGAGTATTGGTTTCATATGTAGGGTAAAGTTCCTCTCAGTGACATCAGACCCATCGAAATCTTCATGTGTTCAGTCGTGCAAAGACAAGGATATGCCGAAGGTGCGTTGTTTTGTGTTTGAATACAAGCATAAGTGCTCACTCTACCTTGCTGCGTAGGTTTCCGCTGGATCTCGCAATATGTAAGTACAATTGATGTATGTCCCGTTCTCAGTGGAGTGCTGACACTCTAGCTAGATCTAAGGAGTGAAGTCGGTACAGTTTACTCATAATAATAGACTTCATATCCTTCGAGACATTGTGTGGACACACAATAGTTTATGTCCCTTTTTCATGCTTTGGGATTTGTGAGCATTTTCTTGTTCTCGTGTGTGAATATACACACGAGTAATGACTAAGGACCGTCTCAAAGATGGAATGTAATTACAGAAAATAGCATGCTTTGCAGGGTTCCTATTTGCGTAGAAGTTGGGCGTCGATGGCTTCCTTGGTTAACAATTCTGGGCCATCGCGAATTTCGATTACTTTGGAGACATCAGCCTGTTGAGAATAGCTGCATTGGCTATAGCTAAAGGGATATGGGCTGTGCTCACTATCTTTTGAAAGTCAAGAAGTGCACTCGCGTGCAATGTTAGGAGACTGATTTCAGAGGATGTTGGTGCCCAGTTGACGAGGACAAGAGGGTAGGACTTGCGGCCGTCAGGGTGGTTGAGTTCATGTGAGAGTACGACGTATCGAGGAGCGTTCTCCGGCAACTCTATTCTGGGTCAAATTGGCGCTCTGTTGAAGAAAGGGTTGTACTACCTTCGGCCAGCTCGTCGATGCTGATTTCATCGAATTGCTCGACCTTCTCCATGACAAGCTTGGATTTGTTGATCTTGATGATGAATGCAGCACTTCCTTGCATGCTGCGCTTTGAAAATCTGAATTTACGGAGGTCATCTTTTATGCTTTGCGGTATGTCGACAGTGGCCATCTGTTGCGGAGAAATAACTTCTCTTACAAGTTATGTCTCTCACAGGACTATGGCTGTGAGAGATAAGATAAGCGTGATTACAATAAGCACATCGGCCCCCGGAATTGCAAGTGTCAGGCTGTCCGCTATCATTTACTCATTTCTCTTTATTTCTCTGGCTATTTGTAAGACCTGTCTCTCATCATATGCCTCAATCCTCCTCTGAATGTCCTGTCGGCGAGCAGACAGTCAATTTGTTGGAGGAGTTTGTTGATCCACAACATGAGGTTCACACAACGGACGATATGCTTGCCGAGGAATGGTCTGACGAGGACGAGCGACAAAAAATGAGCGAGCTTCCATGGTGGAGGAGGCCTACACCATGGTGGTACGTCGCGACAATCAAGCACCTCGAATCGAATTTGTTTGACGCGTTATACTAAGGCTTATGGGCTCATTGCCGTTCATTGTGATTGCCATGTCGGCGACAATTACTCCTCGCATTGAAATCTACACTATCCTTGCTTGTCGTTTACTCAGGCCTGACATCTACTACAATGAGCCAATGAGCCTCATGTCTACCCTTGCACCAACCCGTAGTCAGCTGTGTGCTGCGGACCCTGTCGTTCAAGCTGCTGTCGCAAAATTTACCACTGGTGAGAGCGTTTTCTGAAGATCATGCTCTTGCTATTATCGTCTTTGCACGTCATTTTTTTGACGTCAACATCCCACGTCGTTGTAGCAATGACAGCAACTATGGGTGTTTTAAGTTGTCTGACCACTGGCTGGTGGGGTGCCGTGAGTACATGCTCCCTCTCAGACCTCATTTCTGTAACAATATAAACCACAGTTCTCCGATCGATATGGCAGGAATCGTGTGATGGGAATCTATCTTCTTGGTCCACTTTTGACTGATATCATCTTTATCTTCGTCATGCACCACCCTGATCTTGTTCCTGGTGGATACTGGTTCCTCCTACTTGGCCCTCTAGTTGAAGGTTCTCTTGGAGGTACGATATTGGGCTCCTGCCAAATTGTGGGGAGCCTGTGTTTGACATTCCTAGGGTTCACTGGAGCTGTCGCGACAATTCACGCGTACCAGGCTGATGTCACGACTGAGGATAACAGGTCCGTTTGCCAGAATGGATTATTAATGTTTCTTGCAGTGCTGATGTCTATACATCTATTTGAGATCACGTATATTCTCACTCAGCCTCGGATTGATGTTCATCGGGGAGACCATTGGGCCCACGCTCGGTTCATTGCTAAACCAATGGACTGGCCAATTGTTATCCGTCTTTTATGGTGCCGTGGTAGCGCATCTCATTTACATTGTCTTTGTCTGGACCTTCCTTCCCCAGTCACTCAGTTTGTCCTACAGACTTCATGCACGAGAAAGATACGCAAAAGGGAAAAGACAAGATATGAGGCGTCCTGATTACTTCGGTGTTCGAGTTTTGCTCTTCGTCAAGGGACTGTTTTCTTTCCTTGCCTCTCTTGCTGCATTTGTTCCAACTCGAGAAACTAGTAATTGTACGAAGAGAAGACGAAGAGATTGGAACCTGACAATGATTGGTCTCGCGTACTCGACTACTTATCTCATTATGGTATGCTTTCAATCAAGACGTCGGGGTCAATGTTTTCAAATAGCAAGCGTAGGGATCAATGAACTACACATTCCAATATGCTGCTGCTGCCTTTGGTTGGACTTCGGAAATTGTAAGTTGAGCTAAATTTCTGCCCAAGCTGTCTTAATATGTCTTCTAGTTGGGGTATTGGCTCAGTCTGGTCAGCGTTGCTCGAGCTGTCTTTTTGGCGTTCATTCTTCCCGGTAGACAAGATGTCTTCGCTCGACCAGTTTTCTTTCTAACATCTATCTCCTAGTGGTAATCAAACTCCTCAAACCCAAACCCATCATCGTCGAGGTACCTCAAGGTCCCCCCACTTCTACAGCCTTATTAGATACCCCCCGCGAAGTTCCGACAAAGAAGGAGATCCACTCTCCAGCCTTTGATCTTGGTTTGGCTAGGGTCTCAGTGGCCATTGGAGCCATGTCATATACTTGTATGGGACTTGCTCCGTCTGCTCTTGCATTCACAGTCTTTGGGATGATGAACTCAGTGGGAATGGCTTTCTCTCCCGCTGTACAATCTGTAGCAATGGCTCTTTACGTTCAACAGGGGAACAAGGAGTCAGGAAGGCTGTTTGGAGCCCTCAGCGTTCTTCAGGCTCTTGGGTAAGTTGTGTCACACGTGATGGGGGTTAGTTGAAACATTTCACATGTCTTTAGTTCACAAATTCTGGGCCCGCCGCTTTATGGCCTTGTCTATATAAAGACCGTTGCAACTCACCCACGAGCTATATTTTTTGTGTCTGTGATCACATCCATCTTTTCATTGGTACTACTTGCGTGCGTTCGCCTTCCAGAAGTGTCTGGTCCGAATAATGCAAAAAGAAGGAATGATGATGTTGAGGGAGGATCTGAAAATCCGAACGCTGGGCCACAAATGACAGATGGCAGAAGTCAAGATGTTACGCTAGTGGATGCTTGAGTATGTTGTGGAGTAGGTGATGTTTTGTTGTAGCTTAGTCTATCATTTGAGGTCGTATTTAAGTGTTATTTAAGTGTTATTTAAGTGCCAACAGCCAGAATGATGCCTGATTTCTTATCCTAATTTAGTCAGGAGAGTCCAATTCCAGTCTCATTCTAGTTTCATCCTAACTGGATCAGGATGATGCCTATTTTTAGGAGTCTTAATCTGTTGAGGCAACGGGCTAAACCTATTCATAATGACATAATGGAGTGGTGCAGTTTACTTTTGGTCCCAGTGCAACGGTTTGAGTTTTTGTCTCGTAAATGGGTC
>Ga0157368_1000027_pt1 | contig 60498 bp, 63 predicted proteins | sample AttbisABBM3_FD_113146 | JGI IMG/M metagenome (GOLD analysis project Ga0157368, IMG submission 113146) | Fungus gardens microbial communities from leaf cutter ant in Botucatu, State of São Paulo, Brazil - Atta bisphaerica ABBM3 | ecosystem: Host-associated > Fungi > Mycelium > Unclassified ... | reverse complement strand
CAAGGTCGTTCTGGCAAGTCCACATCACCGAGCTCATTGCAGGAGTTTCTACACTCTGTGCATGTCCGAGCCAACTCCGCGGACTTTCATCTTCAAGTGTGAACTGCACCTAACAAGCAGCTATAGCAAAATTTTAAAAATATTAAAGTAAGTACAACAGAGATTCTTTTTAAGATTTAGCAATGGCCAGAGCCTATAACTTATAAAAAACAGTAATAACTATATAATATTATTAGCCTAAGTATAATAATATCTAAAAAGAGTATTCATACCTCAGTCACTCAAAGTAGCACAAAAACTGAGGTATATAAGCAATACAGCATTAATATATATATAAAATAAAACAGTAACTAAGGTACAAGTAGATAGTCCAAGTATTAGAATTACAACTGGTTTGTCATCGCAACAAGATAATATTCAATACTTGTAATAAGTCAGACATATGTTATTTATTTGTATATGAATGTATTAGTATAGCCTATATACTACTTATACATGTCACTTCTTAAATAGTATTTATATCAGTAATATCTGTCTCAATCCATGGATAACCACCTACTCTTATCCACACTCCCAGACTTCTTCTAGTGCAAATCAAACCTTATTCATTTCACCTCAGATGTTCTTGCTAGTCTAAGATAACTCTATGGATTTCCCTCTCTTAATATCTGAGAATCATTAGTAATCAGAGTAACTTGCTTAGTAGTTATATTTTAGATAGCTACTCTAATTATACTATAGTAGTCATCTTGAAAATCAACTAAAACCAATACTACTCTTCTAGTGTTAGCAACAATATACCTTACCACCTTCTAGTAATCTTCCATCTTCTAAGTTTCCAGTTTCCAATCTAAAATATGTGACTAGTGTGATTTATAAAAATGTAACACATAAGCTAAAGCCAAAGATTGTTTCACTTTATCTTTTATGTTCTTAGATAACATAAAATTACTTAGTTCTGGACTTCTGAGATATCCCTTCCAAGTCTCAGATAACAAGATATAAACAATGTCTAACAGTTAATCAGTTTAGGTAATACTACTTATCTTTATATTACTTACATTCTAAAGCTCTTTATATAGAACTTACTATTAGTAAGTAGTCATCAGTGTTATGATTGATGCCTCCTAGAGATAGCATGGAGAGGAGCAAAGGGTATAATGATATGATCAGCTGCACCACAAGTAATCTCAGTCAGCACCTCATGTAGTAGGTGCTGCAACCTCACCTTATCCTTACTGTTTTCTCATATCATTTGCTTCATGTACTATACATTGCTTTACTTCTAACTAGTATATATAGTATAGATACTATCCTGTATCCTTATGCTTTACCACTTGAATAACATCCCTTACTCTTTCTCAAGTCTTTGCCTAAGTGCAACCTGAGCTCTGGCTTAAGGTCGTAACAATCAGTTGTCTATATTATACCATACTACTGTGTGTTCTGTTCCTTCAATAGTTCTGTCTAATTAATATAGACTGTTAAAAATATTTAGAATATTTGTTATCTCTAGGAAACCTCATTTTATTCTCTTAGGTTTTCTCTAGAGGTGAGTGTTGGAAGAAACAGAATGTATAGCAACATAATGCAGTATGAATAACTAACAACCACTTATATGTGGTAAGTACTATAATGGAAAACTTAGAAAGTACAAGCAAAAATAGAGTATAAGTAGTAATAACAGTGATTCAATCCATGTGAAAATTTACATCAACTATCTAATTAGTACTACTAATCATAAACCAAATACTTAGTAAGTTTAATACTTTACAACACTCTCTCTTACTTAAAACATCAGCTATTAAGCAATAAAAGCAGAAACAGATGGGCTTAGAGTATCTCTAAGCTAAAAAATAAATGAAAACAACTAAATAAGATTTGACTAAGATTTTTAATCAGAATATCAGCAAGATTCTTTTTTCCATTGATATAATATAGTTTAACTTATTAGTCTTTGATTAAGTCTCTTATATAGTGATAGCAAATATCAATATTTGAAGCACTTCTTTTATATAGGGTTGGACCCCTAGAAAAGTAAACCAAGATTATCACCATAGAAATAAGGAGTTGGAACATTAAAGCTAACCTTATTGAGAAGATTTCTTGTCCAGACAAGTTGACAGCCACAATCAGAAAGAGCCATATACTTAGTCTCAGTTGAAGACAGGACTACTGTCTTTTACTGGCAGCTCATATGAGCTATGAGAGTAAAGTAACCAGTCACAGATTTACAAGATTCTGGATCATATGTCCAGTCTGGATCAGAATGTGCCACAACAAACACATTGCTAAGTTCATCATAGACTATCCAATACTTACAAGTATTAAGCAAGTATTTACAGAGATGCAATCCAGCTCAATAATGCTCATTTGAGAGATTTGCCATCTACTGGGCAAGTTTGACTATAGAGCTTTGTTGGATTTGACTAGTAAAACCTTGTTTAGCATCCTACTACTGCTACTGGTCTATATTCCAGAGAATAGAAGAAAGGAGTAGAATACAGTAGTAGCTTAGAGCAAGAGAGCATGTTGCTGCTGAGGATTGTAAGGTAAGGCTAATTATTTGACCTTGAGGTTGGATCCAAACAAAACAGTTGTCTGGCCTTCTTCTCCGACCTTGTACCTTGTACCCTGCTATTCAGAGAAAAAACCTTCAGCATTGTCTTTATAACGTGCATTGTCTATGGATTCAATCCCCAAGAAAAAATTAGATGCCATGGATATTGACGATGACAATAGGGCAGCTTCCTCCAAATCTAAAAGCATTCGTACATGCGTCCCGTCAGTTCCCCATAATCCAGTCATACCAAATTATACTGTTGGCTATGTATATTCGTCTGAGATGACTACGCATCTCAAACTTGGTGAGGATCCTCACCCAGAACAACCCTCACGAATTGTTCGGATATGGAAAACGCTCGTAGAAAAGGAATACACCAAGAAGATGCTCTGGCTACCAATTCGAACTGTCAGGAGAGAAGAAGCACTGTTGGTTCACACTGAAGACCATTGGGACAAGGTACAAGCCATACAATGTAAGAAATCTTTGGGTATCGAGCCTGGATGCCAACCGGAGTTTTTCACTTAGACATGCAAGATCAACAAATCGTTGATTCTGAGGCATACTACGAACAATTATCACTCTATGTCATGGCGGGAACCACGAGAGCTGCCCTATTAGGTTGTGGTGGCGTTATTGAAGCAGCTCTAGCGGTTGCGCGGGGTAAACTGAAGAAATCCTTTGCTATTGTCCGACCTCCAGGGCATCATGCGGAACCCGATGAGCACATGGGATTCTGTTTCTTCAACAATGTTGCTGTTGCTTCTCGTGTCGTCCAGCAGCTGACGCCCATCAAAAGAATCTTAATTCTGGATTGGTAAGCTTTGTACATGGATTGTCCGGAAGGGATACCACTCATCAAACTTCAGGGACGTGCACCATGGTATGATTTTTGGCCGATTCTACTTAAATTTTAATTATATTCTCAGGAAACGGTACACAAAGGGCTTTCAATGATGACCCTTCCGTTCTCTACATCTCCATCCACCGTTATGAACAAGGAAATTTCTATCCTACTGGTCCTTTTGGTAGCATGCAATCATGTGGAGAGGACGAGGGATTAGGCTAGTAGGTTAGAGATGATGCACATGAGCATTGCTTTAACTCTTTTGCCGTAGCTCTGTCAACATCCCATGGCCATGCGCAGGAATGGGTGATTCAGACTATATCCATGCATTCCAGAAGATAGTCCTGCCAATCGCGATGGAATTTTCACCCGAACTGGTCATCAGTATGCTTTCTCTGGCTGATGCCCTGCGTATATCTTTATCTGAAACAACATTCAGTTTCGGCTGGGTTTGATGCTGCAGCAGGTGACGAGCTTGGAGAGTGCTTGGTCTCCCCCGCTGGATACGCTCACATGACACACATGTTGGCTGGTTTAGCCAATGGCCGCATGGTGGTCGCTCTCGAGGTCAGTCCCATGCCCCTCAAGGTATTCGGCAGTGGTTCAATGTTCCTACCTAACAAAGGGTGGTTATAACCTGGATTCCATCGCAGTTTCAGCTTTAGCTGTTACAAGAGTGTTATTGGGGGAGGCACCCGACCAGCTAGCTTCTTGCACGGTCAGTGAAGAGGCTACTGAGACAGTCTGGCAAGTGGCGAAGGAACAAAGCAAATACTGGAAGAGTATGGATCCTCGAGCTTGTGAACCTCGTGAAGGTTTGTCATATTTCTTGTGTAGTGGTGATTGACTTTCTCTTCCGCTCCAGAGTATGAAGACATTGCCGTTTCATTACCTGGTAAGAGTTTTCGACTCATGGTGGTAATTGTTGTCGAAGATGCTCTAGAAATTCTCAAAAGCTACCGTCAGCAACATTTGTACGCAACGCTGGGGTTGTTGCGAATTCCACTGCTCAGCAAGGATATGGAACAGCGCTTCTCTTGTCAATTCTTGTGCAGGTGCAGTTCCAGCCAGCCTTTTTTTCTTTTTTTCCGCAGACTGAAGTTGACTAGCCAAGACTTGTTTACAAACAAGAGGCTTGTTGTGTTCGTTCACGAATTGTGAGAAGTTTGGTCCAGTCAATTCCTGGACGATGACGATAACATTTCATCAGTGGAAATCTTCGCTTCGAACTGGAGTCTTCCGCCACTTGCAATCCTGATCTAGAAAAATCTTACCTAGTAGGTTTCTTTAACTTCGTGTAAATACATTTATTGATCTTTATAGATCAATTTTTCAACAAAACTTGTCGAATGGGTCAAGGCCGACGGATATTCTCTTGTAGATGCTAATTTGTATCCCAAATCTTCTTCCGTTGTCACGTCTACTGTCAGGCTCGCTTTAATATTCGAAGGAATTATCTGCTTATCTTCCACTCTTCAGCGTACAAAGACTACGGATGATATCTTGGGTGATACCCTTATCTATATCTGGGACAACTATATCCAGTTTGTCAATTGTCTCGAATTTTGATTCTCTTCTCATGCACACTTGAAGGCTTTGTGGGGCAAAGGAGATTGTTCTAATTGGTCACGGTCCTGGATGTCATTCTCTTGTCCATTTGATGGAACAACGGCGTGTGTATTCTTCCCATCTTTCCGTCTAAGAAGCATTTGAATCGAGTTCGTTTGACAGCTTTCGGCGTCTACAAATGTGTGAAAGCTGTGATTCAGATTGTAGGATCACAGAAATCGCCTGGAATTCCTATGTCATCCGACGACGCTCGCGATTGGTATCGGAAGGTATGTATTTAACTACATCAGAAGAACATTCTGGCTTATCGAGTCATAGCATTCTTTTGTGATTGTCCCGTCAACACATCCCATCCTCAGCCCTCACACGAAGGCTAAAGACTTGCGAAGGCATGGGAGTATCATACCCATTGGTATGTCTTCATCTGATGTCGACCTATAGATCTATCTGCTCACTTTGTGTAGAGGAAACTCGACAAATGAAGCTACTCATTACTGGCTTACCAGCAATCCAGGATATCGTCAAGGCTACAATGACAGCTCGGAAGCCTGCCCCCGCACTGGCGAGAGCTAAACCACCTGCAGCCAAAGTTATTGCATAATCATCACTATATCCATTCATTCGAGTTCGTCACGCTTTCAAATCGCTTTCTGGTTTCAATTTTGTATTCTTAGTTTTGGGATATGTACGATGATATTTAGAGTAGATCGACAGTTTTCCTACTTCCGGATATTATGGCAGTTGGCTTGCCTTCAAAACTCAAGAAATCACCATGCGCTACTGCAACAAGATCAGAATTGCCGTTCTTCACACCTAAAAGCTTCTCCAAATTGGTGGAAGCCAAAGCAAGTGCCTGCTCATAGGAAACATCACTTGAGCCTGTCTGCAGAGCAACCTAGAAATATTGTTTAGTTCATCAGGCCAATCTGAGATCTTGTGACTCGTCTCACCCAGCCAACATCAAAGCGGATATTCCGAGCACTCCAAGACTCTTCGATACCAATTCCAACAGTTACATTGTGTCGAATGAGGGTACTTAGCGTATTATCTTCGGTGAGAGGAGGACCAGGAAGAATCCTCTTTGATTTCCAGGCATAGGGGAAAGGTCGAACAGGACGCAGAATGATACCGATACCAGCTTGTCCAATTTCATCTGCAAGAATGTGAGCCTCTGATGCACCTACAAAGGTAAACTGAAGCCGTTTCTTTGTATCGGATTCAATCTCCTGCTTAAGTTTTATCAAGGTCGCCATGATATCTGCACTATCAACGTTGATGACCAATGGCATTTTGCCCTGATTCATGAATTAGATTGAGTTGTTAGAGTCTCATAACGGACCCACCTTAGAAACCAAACTCAATGCCTCACCAAGGGCACCTCGACCTTCACCATAGAGAAGACGACGAAGCAGGCCAATTTGAGTACTTACGCTTGGCCTATTGAAAGTACCAACATTAATGTGAATAGCAGACTCCTCTTGGAGTATAGCCCCCTTGGAAAGCTTGTGGATCGCCCCAGTTGAGAAAGCGACTCCGAGCCCGGAAAGGAAGGCGGAGGAGATTGGGGAAGAAATGCCCGCTGTCACTCCAGCACGGTAAGCAAGTCTAAGTAGGCAGATCCGTCAGAAAGGCAAAACCTCAAGACAGAGTGGTTTTCATACTGAGCATCACGGGAGCTATATTGAAGTCCATCGACAGCACGAATAAGGCCGCCGTCACCTCCGATGATCTCGGGTACATCACTTGTGAGGGGGTCAAAGACAGGACCATCCTCAGTAGACGGCTCCTGTTCGATGTCTTGGAGACCCAAAGGACTACCGAAGCTCGTCAGGGCAGGCCTGTCGAAAATCAGGCGCAGTTTTATATCGTAACGGCCATGATTCACTTACGCAATGCTTCCGCCATGCAAATCAACAATCTTGAGGCTTTCAATTTCTGCCTTACTAGTCTTGCTGCAAACACCGTCACCGGACCCAGCACAGATAACTTTGCCGTCTTTAACTAAGACATGGCCTGACTTGTGCTTATTAGATAAAATTTGGCCAATGTTGCCATCCCCTGAGTACATATGTACTCGGTCTACGTTGGTGAAGAGAACATACTGGAACCCGACTGACTGGGGAGTGAGAGGTGGCAAGCCATCGTACTTAACGGCGAGTCGGGCTTCCTCATCAAAGTTAGGTGTCTTGGGAGCCTGTTGAAGATGAGCAGGCTTCGAGGCAACATGTGGATTCTCGAGCTGTGCGATACCATCAATGAAGACTTGTCGAGGCGCAGCACCAAGCGCGAGGGGATGACTATCCCAAACAACAATATCTGGGAACGAGCGGTCAATTACATGCACTAAGAACTATGATGAACATGTAGCTAACCAGCGTCGTAGCCCATCTTGATGAATCCAATTCTGTGGTCCAGTCCCAGAATCGTGGCTGGGGTGGTAGTCACGGATGCCAAAGCGAGATTAGAAGCTAAGCCATAGAAATGAGCTTGCTGGGCTTCAAAGATCAGGTGCCTGGAATTAAGAACGGAGTGGTCACTCTGGGTGCAAGGTGTCCATAAAATGCGTCTATTGTACAAGGTCCAGGGCACACCTTCATAGCAACACGGAATCCGTGATCTGCCAGAATACGAGGCGCAAACTCAGAACCCCTATAAGCCTCGCGCTTATATCTGGCATTGGTAGCGAAAAGTGCGATGCCTGGTGTCGTACCTACATCGAAGAGGCTCAATGGATTGAGAAATTTAGACACTGAGAGATATACCGTAAGCTTTCTTGAGGAGATCAGGTACCAAATAAGTTTCATGGGCATGATGGAAGGCAGCGATTGAGAATTTAAATTCATTGGTGAGCTGAATCAGTATAATTGAATAGTTCTTCTGAACGATAAGGGACATGAACACATACCCGAACCATAGCATCCAAGTCGACAGCCTCATAGCAGTGATTGTGAACCTGGACCATTGTTTAGATGCCCTTATGGCATAAAGACGCTCGAAGATCAACCTTGACACGACCTCGGAGGACATCAACCAACGCCTCCCATTGCAAGCTTTCAGGGAATGAACCAAGGTCCCTCCACTCTCCTGTGAAGACTTTCTCACAATAGGCGTCCTGTTCTTCTTTGACCTTCCGTGCATTATTGTACCTGTGTCGAAGTCAGCCCTGGACAATCAAACCAAGATGGAGACTGCTTACGCTTCTCTGAAGGCCCAGTTGGTGTCCATGCGAGCCCCAGAGTAGACACGACCTGAATGTGAGAGTTAGCACACGCCACTGCAACACAAAAGATCTACTTGGATTTTCGCCTAATTTGAGCGATGGTCAGGACGTAAGATAAACAAAATCTCCACTCCAGAGTACCGTATCTACGTACCACAGGCATGCCTATATACAATGAGACATCTTTCTAGAACATGACACGAAAGGACTCACTTCATTTGACGCCATCGAGGAGGCAAGGATGGATCGACTCGAGTTCCGTTGATAGTGAATGGGGGTTCAAGCAACATTGAGCTCGTAGAGCGCTCCTGAGTGGGCCTCAGTTTGATTGGGAACGCCTGTCCACCTGAAAAAGGTCTCAACGAAAGCCACGAATCTTCCGAAGGGAGACCGTACCAATGACATCTGCAGACCCAGGAAGTATGTTTGCGGTAGTAAGCCCACCAGAGATAGAAAGTTGGTAAGAATCGTCATGAGTGTTTAAACCATCCACACTGCGAAGCCAGGGAAGGGCAAGGCCTTTGAAGGAATTAGTGTCATCAGCACCTTGGAGCTCAGGTGCACTGCCAACTCCGATATGAGAATGAATATCGACTATGCTGCAGAAAAGACATCACATTCTGAAGCTCTCTAGATATTTGAGTGTTGGCAGCTCACCCAGGCGTCACCCATGCTCCATTTGCATCCAGAGTAACAAAACCGGAAAAGCTGCTGAGATAGGTCAAGTCAAGGTCCCCAATAGCCTGGATAAGACCACGGTCGATGAGAATATCACCTCTCACAACTTCGAAGCCAGAGACACCTCCAGTCCAGATAGTCGCATTTCTGATCAGAGTAGGAGGCGTCCCGGCCTCGAAACGGTCGGAAGTTATGCGATCATGGAAGTCTTTGGCAGGGCCAGCAGACATCCTCAGTTGTGCGCACTGTGCACGTAGTTCTTGTGCATTTCGAGGCACAGACTGGAGGCGCACGAAATCATGAGCTGTGGTAACGAAGAAGTACGAGATAGCAAGGAACGACGACCACAGGAGTACGGACGCTAAAGTATAGAGCCTCCTGAAGTTTTTGGACGCACTGCTGTGTGTCCTGGGATCTGTAGAGATAGCAGGATAAGGTATCTTCGCCATTGCACCGGTGCTGGTGTAGAGTGAAATGGCAGGGCCGTGGGCGCTAAGCTTCACACAGTTGCAAATCCTGGCGGCCGAACTATCATGCCACCCGCCCCTCCCATCGCTGTCCCAAATTCCGCCAATAATATTATTGTAAATCCTTGTCAAGTATGTCTACATCCTTGGAAATCGGCGGTCGAGTTGCTCAGTGCTCCAGTTCTAGAGAGGAAACCCAGTCCTAGAATGCATACGAAATGTCGGGAAAGAGTTTGGGGACATCGTGGCTGACTATCAGGTTGGGAGAACAACAGGAGTCTTGTTCCTGAGGTAAATGGACTTGCACACAAGCGTCGGTGCTTTCTCATTGATTCAGCTTGCGATACCACCGTCTCCATCCTGAATACATCCTCTCTCGCATTGAGAAACTGGGCCATTCATATGATCGTCGTTTCTTGTTGATACTCTGCGATATCGTATGTCTGTCGTCTCTATCTCAACTCTCTGCCAATTTCATGCTTAGACCCAACATCGCGAACCTATACGAGAACTCACAAAGGTCTGCCACCCCTCGGTGTCGCCTTACTTCATGTATTCACCCAGATTCAGTCATGTCTTATCAACAACATCACTATCATAGTCGCTTTCTCGTGCGTCTACAACTAGTTTCAATGAAAGTGTTCCCGACTTCGCCGGTCCCAGAAATGACGAAGCTGGCCATTACCTCACCATGTACAAGCAATACGAATTTAAACCACCGGACATGATTAAAGAACGCATCGACAAAGACTATAGCTCAATTCTCCATAGCACATTGACTAGCATACCCAGGGTCAATAAAACCGACGTGGAAACGTTACGCTCAACCTTTGGTGTATGTTTTTCCTATATGCGCCCTCCCCATGCTTATCAAGCTCAGAGCTTTGCCAATATCTCGAAAGCCACATCTGACCAACTCCGAAATCTCCCCGGTTTCGGCCAGGTCAAGGTCAGGAACATTGAAAATGCCTTCAGAAAACCATTCCGCAACAATGCCACGGCTAAGCTCGTAGACTTTCCGCACCCCGAATCATCTCAGCAGAACCAGATACAAGCACAGGAACAGACTTCTGTCAATAGTCAAAATGATCGTCAAATGCATACGCCAGCAGTTAGTTCATCCAAACAGCCTCCTGCTCGTGAACCTCCTGCTCGTGAACCAAGTCCAACCTGGGATATTGAACTTGACTTAAATGATGACGAAATCCACAATATATAATCATAATGTGCAATCAAGTCGTTGTCCTCCCACATTGCCTTGCCTCGTCTTCTAATTGCCATATGTGGCATGCAGCTCGGAACAAATACTACAGCAGCGAAGAAAGCAAAGAAGCGATGGAAGGTGGAAAATAGAAACCATCATTTTCGACTCATGTAATTGTAGATTTTACCGAAACTTTTCCTTCTATACTGGACGATGGCTTGAGATTGGTACAGGATTCGATAGATTGTGTGATTTAAAATAGTCTTCATCTTTGAGCGACCTAGGTGCACAGCACGGGTATCCTCTGAATTCGAAACTAAGACGGTCTAGTCCTGAAGAGTTAAATAAAACTCACGAATCCGATCATGGATCCTCTTCAATCTTCGGTGTAAAGTCTCGAAGATGGACTCTTCTTCTTTTGAAGGAGTCTGGGACATCCCAGTAGATTGCTTGGTCACCTCTTCTATTTCCATGTAAGAAGCGATGTCAGTTACAGCAATCGCAAGTAGCATTGTCCAACAGGCCATGTCCGTGTAGTCAGCTGCCTCATGATATTCGAATTTGCCTAGTGCGTGGGGAGCACTGGATGACGTATCACCTAGTATATCCAACAGTTCTGATATCGGAGGAAACGCGGAGTACTGGGACTGCATGAAATAAGAGCTGAGACAGTATCACGTAGACAGGTGCGCACTTGAAGAAGTGTTGATTTATCTGTGAGCATGGCATGTGCCACTGAGCGAGCGATACGGACGGCACGACCAGCTCCATTCGAAATAAGGGTGACAACGTGCAACTTGGTCTGAACATTGCAGCTTTGAACCAAACGGAGCACTTTGTTAGTAATAGTGCACTCCTGAGGTGGAGTAAGTATTCGGTCAAATCATCCATTGGGTGGAACATACCACATCAGCCTCAACAACATTTCCTTGCCCTAAGGACTGACAGACTATGTGAATGGAGCGAGAAATCTGCAGCTTCACTTCCTGGGACACAGATGGTTCCATGCCAACGAGTAGAAGAACAATGATGATATCAGGAATTTCTTTCCGGTGCAGACGATTGAATCTGGGTCGTACGTTGAAAGACGCTGAAAGCAGGGAACACTCCACGAAACTCACTTTGCCACATCCATGATGCAGAGTACAATACGTTGAATTGCCTCGGAACGGATGAGATCAGAAGTTTCTCGACGCTGAGCATTGTGACCAGTCCACCCCAGTTCTGTTAGAATCGATGGCTGTGCACCAAAGGCACCAAGGACAGACAGTACGCGGCCAACCAGAGGCACAGGTGATATGACTGAGTCATTCGACAGAATATGCGGTAAAATTTGTAGTGCAGAGAGATCAAGGTCATCTTGTCGGAATGAGAGACCTATGCCAGGCGAGCAAATTAGTACCCGGTCTATCTCGTAATTTCAGACTACCATACCCAAGCTTATCAAATACTCAATGACTTTGTTCCCCCCTTCACGGTAATCAGCCATTTCCAACACGCCGCTTTGCATGAGCAGGCGAATAAGATGATAGTCACAATGAACAACTGTCTCAACAAAAAATTGCAAAGTCGGATCTGAGCCCTCATATTCCAGAGAAGAAAGAGTTCCCTCAGGATCATCTGTGGCGTCCGGCTTCTGAATACCCCACAACGCTACACCGACGGTTCCTTGTCGACGAGCACGTTCTTCCTCGTCCTCGATGACCTTATCACCTTCGAGGATATCTATGACTTCACGCTTGCGATCATTGTCGAGGAAAGGGTTTCTATCGTCCGTCCCGAGGATCAGGCCACTGAAGCTAGCATTGTTCAGGTCATCGTCCTTGTCATAGTCGTCTAAATTCATATTTGCTAATTCACGAAGTCGTGCCTCGCGCTCTGCAGATGTCATTGAACTCTTTGCATCGACAGTACGCTTCTCTCGAAGAAAGGCATCTAGAGGATTATCGCTAGACTTCTGCCTTGCTGGTAGGGAAGGTGAAATATCTCGTCTAGAAATAATTTTGGACCTGAGTTGTGCTTGTTGTAAAGGAATAAATTTTCGCAGATTGTATCTGGGAGATTTGACAGTATTCTTTGCCTTGATGGGACTGCGATAGTATCGTCAATCAAAACCAACAAGTAGAAGTCTGTAAAGGCACCTTGAGCCTCTCATGTCTGCATTGTATCCCAACGCTGCCAAGGAGTCGTACCCGTCATCTTCGTCGTCACTACTATCGAGACTTGCAACCTCAAAGACTGGGGAAGATGACGCTTGCGATCGAGGTCGTGCTTCTGCACGAGCTCGTATCTCTGCAATAATTTGATCTGTCTTCGCCTTTTCATCCAACAATTTGACAGGCGACAATGGGGCAGAGCTGCCCGTAGAAGGGGAAGTGAGAATGAACACATTTGTGACCGCGGCAGCATTACGACGTGAAGGCGTCGCACTGGAGACAGAATCGATACCAACAATCCAGTCGGCGTCAATAGGAGGCTGAACAACTGGCTGAGGTTCCGTCTCGACCTCGACAGGAAAGCTTGTACCAGTCAGTGGAGACGGTGATAGCGTCCCTTGTCTCCAGCGATCAATGGCCTCCTTTACGGAGGATACATCTTTGGGCGCCACGTGAATTAAATCCAACTCTTTCTCATCAGACACGCTGCTAGGTATGAATGATATCTCTGAGGCCCGATCTGGCGATATGGCCTCCTTCGTATTAGAAAAGGGCACTTGGAAGGAAGGAGAACATTCTACTAGTGGCAGAACGACCGTAGGAACATAAACATCTGGGTTATCGTCGACATCCATGGCGTCTTCTGCTATAGTTGACTCGCAGAGAGTGTTTCTTCGTTTAGCTTGTTTTGAGGACTGAGATGCACCAATGCTTCGAGAGCGCAACCGTTTGGTCGACGGCTGCATGGAAGAGGCTTGTGATACAACTCTAATAGAGACAGAGGACACACACTGTTTGAGGAAGTTCCATTGTCTGTCTGGGTTGAGTACAGACGTCTGCAACAGACATGCGGCCTAGTGTTTCGCGTTCTTGCTACGAATACTTGCTTGAGCTGCTACCTTGCGACACAGATTTACGAGGGAAAATCTGCTTGATCCTCGCGTCAGAAGTATTCCGAGGCGAGTCGTACCCTCGATGCACGGAAGTCAATAAATGCAAGAAGATGGTTCAACGCGTCCGGTGGACTACTTCAGCAACGAAGGAGTCATCATAGCTTCACGTGTAGATTTGCATGATCTCAGAATGACAATATCACAGATGAGGTCGCTCCTCGGCAATTATTAAAGATCCCATCATTCTAGTCAACCTAAGCCAATACCGATCGACTAGCGAGTGAACGATATATTAAGGGGGGAAACAAAACAGTAAATCATAAGCCCGTGAAGACTTGAAAAAAGCATAGTCCAAGGCTTAATTTTCGCGGAAAAGATTCACCAGCTCTGATGCCGGTGAGATAACTGCAACAACCTCCGAGCCAAAATTGAGCAAATCACCCCCTCTCGTAGCCACTAAATCCATCCTTTCTGGACTGCGACTTACTCCAAGCAACTTCTCTATATTTATACTGCCCAATCCAAAAGCCTCTTCCTTCGAAATTTCCCCACCTGCTTCGATAGCGGCCTGAAAAAAATTGTCCCAATTCTGAATTCCGATTCTCTGGAAATGGCACATACCCAAGCAAGCTCAAAAGGTAAATTACGCACTGACCAGGTTTTGTCTGAACCAATACCAACAGTAACGCCGTGTTGGAGTAGAACAGACAGTGCTGTGTCCTTGGTAATTGGTGGACCGGGAATTCTGAAGCAGTTGATCAAGAAGACGATGCCATTCGACAGAATTGCCACATACATTCGTCTCTTTTCCCAGTTCGCGGGAAGCGGTCTTGCGGGAGTCAGAATGACACCCACATTGGCCTCTGCCAGTTCCTTCGCAAGAAAATGAGCCTCCGTTGCACCAGTGATAGTCATCCTGAGACGGCTTCCTGTCTTAAATTCGAATTCGGCTTTCAGTATGAGTAACGTTGCAATGATATCAGCATTATGTGCTTCAATAATCAGAGGTATAGAACCCTGTCGCTGGCTGAGTTGTGATCATGATACGTGTAATTGGGCTGAAACAAACCTCCTTCACTCTTTGAAAATAGATTCCAATTGCTCCAGCGGGTGGTCCAAGAAGCAGACGGCGAAGACTGGCGATCTGAGAACTCACACTTGGTCTTTTCAAGTGCCTGATTGAGACGTGAAGACCAGTGATATCTTGAATCACGGCATTTTTCTCCATGTTTTTGGATGCACCCAAGGAGAAAGCAACACCAAGACCTCCGGCAAACACTTTATGAACTGGCGCAGTCACTGCAGTTGTCACCTATACTTGGTAAGCATTTTTCCCACAGGAGACAAAGAACAGCCTTACTCCAAAGCGATAAGCGAGGCTACACGAAAATATCAGTGCACGAATCGATGAGAAAAAATAAAGGTCTCACAGTGCACTCCGGGTACCGAACTGCAAGCCGTCCTCTGCGTGCAAAAGCAGAAAATCGCCTCCTAAAATTTCGGGTATAGGCTCGAGGAATGACTCGGGAACAAAACCATCGGTAGTTGATGACTCCGACTGAATCTCTTCTAGACCAAGTGGAGAACCAAAGGATACAAGTCCAGGCGAGATGGAACCACCATCGAGGTTGATTAACGTAACATCAGGACCAACTAGCAGTGAATCAGTGAGACATTCGGTCTCTCGACCACCACAGCAAATGATCGACCCATTCTGAACAACGACGACTCCGAGTTCTGCATCGTTCTGAGCTGCATATTCTGGCTGTATCTTATAGCCATTGGGTCGATAAACGCTCTTGACTCTTGTAAAAACCACAGTTCCCTGAGTCTTTGTGGTTGGCTGCAGGGGCGGAAGCCCTTCGTATTTGAGTGCCTCATCTGCCTCCTTATCAAAGTTAGGGACTCTGGGTGTTATCTGATAACTATCAGGTTTCTTGGTCTTGATGAAACCTGGAAGTTGTGGAATGCCATCGACGAAGACTTGAATAGGTGTCGCGCCTAAAGCAAGAGGGTGACTGTCCCAGACGACGACATCTGGAGAGTATGAGCAGTTTCTCTCGAAGTAGCTGTTCCCTTACCAGCGTCCCAACCTCGAAGATTTTTAAGCAGATTCTCAAACGCCGAGTGGTAATAATCATACCTTCCCATATGTAACCCAACCTGTGACCCAAACCTAGTGTATCTGCCGCATTGCTTGTTACAGAGGCGATCGCTAGATTGTCTGGAAGTCCGTAGAAGTATGCTTGCTGAGCTTCATATATGAGGTGTCGTGAATTAGTTGCAGTTGGATGATCACTCTACTCAAAGCATCAGTTTGGCTTTTTTTTTTAATCTACACTTGTCACTAACTTTCATTAAGACCGTAATCCCATTACGTGCTAAGATTTTAGGAGCGAATTCTGAGGAACGATAAGCCTCTCGTTTATATCGCGCAGACGTTGCAAACAGCGCGATGGCTGGTGTCTTTCCTATTGAATTGTCAGCCAACTGCTTGAAGTTCCAGACAAGTCTCACTACCATATGCACGTTTGAGGACATCGGGAACAAAGTAAGCTTCACTTGCATGGTGAAAGGCGGCAACAGGGAATCTGAATTCATTTGTAATCTTTCGAACAGTCAGCCGACCACCGTTTCAAAATTGAGCTCCTCACTCACACGAACAAAATCATCCAGATCCACAGATTCATAGCAATGTGCATTGACCTGGCTTGTAAATGGATGAGATACATCCCATAAGTTGGCTCAATTACCTTTACGCGCCCCCTCAAAACATCGACGAGTGCCTCCCACTTGAGCTCCTCAGGAAAATGTGTAGAGGCGAGCTGCCAATCACCGTTCAACACATTACTACAGAACTCATCCTGTTCTTCTTTGATTTTGCGCGCCTGTGCATACCTGTTGAAGAGATTCATCCCCCTATCCCAACTAGACCAAACCACGAACTCACGCTTCTCTAAAAGCCCACATAGTGTCCATGCGTGTTCCCTGATATTTTCTGCCTGGAAAATGTATCAGTTATCGACTTGAGTTTTAATGATCAAATGCGTTCGCATACTTGGATTCTCGCCTGGTAAAGACAGCTCAGAAATCAGAGCATTTAAATGCACAGTGGCCATCTGCCATACATACCACAAACATGCCTGGCCATTTCAGCGTCAAATCAAATGACACGAGGAATGACACTCACTTGATGTATCGCCAGCGAAATGGTGAATTAAGATCGGGAAATGTACTATTGATTTGATACGGAGGTTCGACTAGCATAGATGATGGAGACTTCTCCGACGTCTCTCGTAATTTAATAACAAATGCTTGCCCTCCTGGAAGTGGCTTCAGGATGCTTTCTGTATTACACAACTGGAAGCACACCTATGGCATCGGCAGAACCAGGCAAGATGAGTGAAGTCGTGACACCTCCCGCTAACACCAGAGGGTAGGTTTCATCATGGGTGTTCAGCCCATCTAGACTCCGCAACCAAGGTTGAACAATACCATGCAAGGAATTTCTGTCATCTGAGCCTTCAAGACTCGGGAGAGGAAAGCTTCCAATGTGCGAATGAACATCGACTAAGCCAGGTGTAACCCACGCGCCCTTCACATCTATAACTTGCAGGTCACTCCCTAAGTTCATCCAGCCTAGCTTTCCAATGCGCTTGATGATTCCTCTCTCCATCAGAACATCTCCGTAAATGACCTGTGTTCCGTTGTTCCTTCCTGTCCATATTCTCCCTCCTTTTATGAGCACCGGCCGGGTATCCGACTCGTATCGATCCGAGTGAAAGCGTCTCAAGAAATCTGGCGATGGGCCCGGTTCCTGCTGCAACGATAGACATTTATTTATGACAGCTTGAATGTGTGGAGTTGCCTGAGAATAACTCCTGAAAGCAAAAATTTGCAAAAATCTGTTCAAGACTGGGTATAGGCAGACCAAGAGCGCTAGGCACAGAAGAAAGCGTCTAGAGGACATGATGAGTAGAGATGGAGAGCAGCATGCATTGTTGCGCACTCTCATAGGAGAATAAATTAAAACAATGCTGCTACAACGTTGCACCAGCCTGAGGAGAGAGGCAGGCGCCGCCTGACGAGCGCATAACAAAGGATGTGTGTGTGTACATATATTTGATTGAACCAATACTTTGTCTATAGCCTTTTCCTGAAAATAGGTTCCTACCGCCATACAAAACAAAATGGCTCCAAGAAGAGAAGTCAATTTAGTTATCGGTACTGCTGACTCGGACTCGGATGTTTCGCTTCCGGATGATGATTATGATGACTCTCGGGACAAAAGCAAAGGGAAGGGCAAAGGCCGGGCAGACAAAAAGAAAGCAAGCAAGGGCAAAGGGAAGGCAAAGGACACAGTGAGGCTCACAGGAGAATTTGTCCAAAACTGTGGCTCAAGTTTTCTCAGCAAGCATATACCTGGGAAGCTTCCTATACACGCTCATGGGAGACCGTGCAGGAGGATGAGGCTGGCAGTCTTCAAACGTCTGTCGAGGAGCTTATGGCCAGAGGTCGTCGGAAAAGGTACCTTGGCTCCAATATAATCGCCCTTTCTCTAGGTTTCTCTAGGTTTCTCACATGCAAACATAGACTCCTTGCTCCTGCAGCAGCTATCCGACGAACTATAATTCGTCATGTTGTTTTGCTCATGGACCTCTCTGCTGCCATGATGGACCGTGACATGCGACCAACGCGCTTTGATCTAACACTCCAATATGCTCGCGAATTTATACTGGAGTGGTTTGATCAGAATCCGCTTGGTCAGATTGGTATAGTTGGGATGCGAGCAGGACTAGGTGAACATATCGGGGATCTTGCAGGTGAGATACAGCTTTCAGATTGTCGAGCGCCTGCACTCACTTTCGGCAGGCAACCCACAAGAGGTACTAGGATATATCAAGGAGCGACACAAGCTGGAACCCACAGGGGAACCAAGTTTACAAAATGCCATAGAAATGGCCAGAGCTAGTATGAGGTGAGACTCTAACCTCAAGGAAGTTTGCATTATTCAGAATCCTAGTCATCTCCCGACTCATTCTTCGCGTGAAATAATTGTCATATTCGGCTCTCTAACGACTTGCGATCCTGGTAATATCCACGAAACGCTCGAAACATGTGTCAAGAACAAGATTCGTATTTCTGTGGTCGCGCTGGCAGCAGAAATGAAGATCTGTCGTGAGTTGTGCGACAAAACAGGCGGTATGAAGTTTTTATTCTATACATTACACGAACTTAATGATACACCCCCAAGGGTAGGCCAATTCGGTGTCGCGATGAATGAAGGGCACTTCAAGGACCTTCTCTTCGAACTAGTCCCGCCACCTGCCCAAAAGGCATTGGCGCATGCGACAAGCGGAGCTGCGACCAACCTCTCCGCCGATTTAATGATGATGGGCTTTCCAACAAGACTCCCAGACACATCTGCGCCAACTTTATGCGTATGTCATGCAGAACTAAAAAGTCAGGGCTTCTTGTGCCCTCGTTGCCTTGCGAAAGTCTGTGATATACCGACAGACTGTGATATTTGCGGCCTTATGATTGTGAGCTCGCCTCATTTGGCAAGAAGCTATCACCACCTTTTCCCTGTGAGACCCTACGAAGCTGTGTATGTGCGATAGCTTTTCTCTGCAATGAAGTTGGTATGAAGTCCTCATTGATATAGGCTGGACCTGAACAATCTACCCTACCCTTCGAACACATGCCACGGCTGTGCAAAACCACTGCCGGTTACGGTGTCAAACACAGTTGGGGAGGGGATGAGTGCAGTGGGTCGATATAGATGTCCTGATTGTCGATATGACTTCTGTTCGGATTGCGATGTCTTCGTTCATGAGGTCATACATTGCTGTCCGGGGTGTGGTAAATAGGACCATGCCCTGTGATCTTCAGAGTTGAATCGAATAAGCTGTCGCCGAAGTATGAGAGATTGATACGTTCACACCCACAAAGCTCCAAAGTGACATTCTATCCTCCATTTTTCCTGTGAAATTCAAGAAGACCGTATGCTATTAACTTAGCACGGATTGACTATAGTACCTAGTACCCACGTTCGGCTATAGTCTCAGATCTGGAAACTGGCATTTATTTTCTGGAATATTGGACATGCTAATGATTCCAGACTATATTCCAAGCATAAGAAAAAGCTCGACGCCCCAAACCAGGCGATAACCAGGCGATCTGCAGATCGCTGATGTCAACGACTCTGGGAGAGATGACATCTGGTACCCTTCAGTGCTATTTCCACCATTCACTGGGCACCAGATGTTCTATTGTGTTGAGCTGGAATACCCAAAGACATGAGGCCTGAGACCCGCGAAGAGATCACTTAAGTCGTGATCAAGAGTATGACATAATGAAGCCAGGTACTGCAGTCCTTCTGCTCCTAATTGCTCTCCATCCTTTTCTCTGCTCCTCTGTTCTACATGGGAAGTTCTACATCAACGGATCCTCTTCTAGACGAAATACCAGTTAATGCACGCACCGCTAGCCCAGTTGTCGCGTTCATCATCGGTCTCGCCATCATCTTGCTAGCTTCAATACTGAATGCTGCCGGCCTCAACTTGACGAAACTTGACCATGCATGTGTATATTACACTCTTTGTGCTTCAGTGCTCACGTCTTTTCCGCAGGTTCGGACAAGCGCAATACCGAAAACTGAACGCCGTAAAGACTGGCTACGACCACTTTGGCTTCTCGGAATGCTGTTATACATGTACGTTCAGCGAATTTTAGTGTGCTGTCTCGCTTTCCCAACTCGTATTTTTGAGCCAGACTTTCACAATTAATCGGGAGCACACTTGCGTTAGAATATATGCGTGCAGGTATGTACTAAAAACTCATGCCGGAAACAAACACCTGATCTTGATGCCTCTAACAGAATACGTCGCACCGTTGGGCTCCAGCTCGCTGATCTTCAATTTCCTCTTCGCTCGCTTCCTAGTGGGGACACCTGTGACCAGTAACGATATCTATGTGAGCTCTCTAGCTACGCTTGCCAAGTGTCTGCTCATAGCCCTGATTCAGGGAACCGTCGTCGTTATTCTGGGCGTCATTGGGATAGTTGCCTTCGGGTCTATCAATAGTGGTTTAGCCGCGGAGACTGATGTCGTTCATATGATTTACTTGTGGCAACGAGGTGGTTGGCTTGGCTATTTCTTCTTGATGAGTTTTGCCCTAGGACTTCTTCTCATATTCACAGGTTGCCTCGACGCAATCCTCACGGCCAGGGGTGATATCCAAGCTTTGCCATTTTCTGGTATCAGTTCCCATCAAAAGACCATAGAAAGTGGTGGTTGGCTCAAGAAGTTGGGGAAGATTGGACAGGGCATATCATGGTTGCGAGTCATATGGGATAATATCATCGGAAAGGTTATGGAACTCCTCGAAGCATGGAGTGCTCCCAAGAGCGACAAACAAGTTGCCTGGACTTTGGGTATCGGTTGGGCGTGCTGTGGAGGAGGGCTCGCAGGAGGTACTCTGGTCTTCGCAAAGGCCATGTACGTCGCCAACCTTACTCATTTCTCATCCCTAATCTACGGTGTAGTGTGAAACTCCTCACGGGATCGCTGTCGCATCAAAACCCTGGCAATCAATTTGGACATGCTGCTCCTATTTTTACAGTTATTCTACTCGCCATAACGGCTGTTTTGCAAATAATTTGTCTGAATAAAGGCCTCAAGGTCTATGATTCAACCTTGGTCGTACCTGTGTTTTATGGCGTATATACAGCCACTGGGTGAGTGATCCACGAAGAAACATTTTGTTCGATAAAGTCATATTCTGTTCTTCCTTACAGCTTTTTAAATGCTTTGGTAAGTCTACATCCTTCAAATCTCCTTCAAGAGCTGATAGTCCTTAAAGATCTTTAATAACGAAGTTGACGCGTATCAATCGTGGACCCTCTTTCTTATCTTTGCTTCCATTCTGGTGCTTATCTGTGGAGTGGTACTGCTCACGCACAAAAAACCTGAACCTATAACTGGGAAGGTCAGATCATTGACAAGGCCAACTAGACACAAAACAAAGACCAGTGGCAGTATAAAGAAACTTGACGAAGTGGTCGATGAGGAAGAAGAGGAGCGACAAGGCGAGACTCAGGTTCTTTGGGCTCTAGGTGAAGCCAGTGACGACGAAGGAGAAGGCGGAGACAAAGATGTGGATCAACGCCAGCATCCACCTTGTCAACGAGAGGAACCGGAACACGGCAACGGGGCTACTAAACAAACTGACGAAGACAACCAACAAGGTGAAGAGGGTGCTGACTTTTTGAGTTCGGCCCGGCGACCCATGGATTGGTCAACCAAGAAGTAGAACTGGAACGTCTGCGATATATCGGCAGACAAATCTGAACACATCTCATCAATGGCGATTAGCATGACTTCATGTCCTATAATGATATCAAGATTACTTATTTATTCTTCACACTCAGATCCTTAACTACGTAGAAAAATGTCTAATTGTCCAATAATCATGTTCGCCCTGCACGGTATAGTCCCTTTCTGCCTCCCAGCATTTCCAGCTCAATATGAATAGTATAAATGGTCTTGGCAAGAGGTACTGTTGGGGAAAGGTCGTTGCATCATCTTTCCTGATCTCTGTTGTAGGGGTGTTTCTCCGAATCTCAATTTATCACCGTACCGAAAATGCATTGTCAAAAAGTCCATAAAGTCCATAATTAACGTTGAATTAGAATATAACCCATATTAATGCTTGCTAAATGCCAGAAGCTTCTTTGCATAAGGCCTCGCTGCAGGCGCACACGAGTCGTGCCTCTGAGCTGGAATCAATAATATCCTTGCCGGAACTGATAAACAAGGCAAAGAATCCACTGTTGTTTGGGCTCACACATGAGATCAGCATTTATTTATCGAGCAAGGTGGCTGTAGACACAGACAGGGCCACAGGATAAGCCTTAATGCTACAATCCAATGGGTACCAGTATATATGTATATATATTATACATATTAATCACCGAGCCATATGGGAAGGTGAGAGAGAGATTAGATTAGATTAAACGTCTTATACTTATATACCATTATTTGCCTCCTTCCACAACGAGACATACGCCATCTTCACAACTGACGACAGGAATTCACCTTCGGGCGACATACTATTTCAAACTAATCGCACTCGAGTTTAGAACCTCATGGGTGTCCTTCAGAAACCTGTCCTCATTCACCCGGATTTAAGTATGAATCTCCCGCTAGAGTTAATTCGAGCAGTGAACCGTACATATTTATTGCACCTGCTCACGATAGACCCTGACACAGTTTTGCCCCCTGGGAAATCATTAATTGCCGTCATCACACAGGAGAATCTTGGTCGGCTTGAAGATGACGAGAAGATTGAGACCACGTCACCTCACAAACAAGTCACAAAGGTGATGCAAAGAGCCTTCTGGGATGTGGTAAGTCTTCTCTCAAATGCGTTAACCATTTGTAGAACTCATGTTTCTAGACCGCTGAAAAGCTTGACTCGTCTAGTCCCTCAGAACAAAATGTCCTCCTCCAGCAACTTCTTGCCGACCTCCATCAAGCCGTTTCTCCTTTATTATCCCCTCAAGACGCTCTTCTTCGCAGTCTCTCCCTCCCGCCACCTCCTTCTACTGCTCCCTTATATAGTTTTGTCTTTATCATGAAGGAAGTATTGATCGCTCTCCGCAGGCGCTGCGCCCCTATCCGAGACAGGGAGATTGATCGGCAACTAGAAGGGCTTGAAATTCTCCCACCGATGTTTTCTCATGTTGGCGGGGGAGCTTCGGCAATCGCCTCCCTTATCACCTATTCTCTCGAAGCTCTCATGACTATTATTGATCACATGAAGTCGGATCTTCATGACTTTTTATTGGGGTCTATGAATGAGGAGCAATTAGGAGTTCTTTTAATGCGAGAAGCCAAGTTACGGGAACGAGCTGTTGTAGTTCAACTTTGGTCTCCTCCAAGCGAGCTTGAAGACAGCAGGAGGGGGGAGGATGTCATCCGAGACGCTTGGCGTTCCTGGTACGAGCAAACTGAAGGGGATGTTCCTGAGGAACATAGATGGAAAGCGAGGCTGCTTCAAGCTCTCTTTGCAGCCCAACCTGTATCTTGCACACCCTCCCTTCAAGTCACGCACATAAGCGCTACTGCTTCAATTGCAAAAAATGAGCTACCTCCGCAGTTGTTTTTTTCTTCTGCTTCGCTTTATAGACTGCAAGACTATTTACAAGCCGTGGTTATCGCTGCAATTCTACGTTCACTCATCCGATTACTTTTACCCGTTTCGCTCGCATCATCTCTTTCCACGCAAGCTTCTGTTCATGACTTTATGCAGCGTGTCTGGACTCTACTGGAAGCGGAACTCAACGCTGTACCAGTTCACAATGTCGCAGGTGATAACCCGCTGAAACTGATCAATCTTGAGGACGAGGTTGTTCGTGCCAGCAAGCTCATAATGGGGACATTGGATCCTAGAGAAGAACAGAGATTACGTCTAGCTGTTGGACGAACCTTAAGACCAAGTGATCCTGTATTTTCTCTATTACAGAAGCGGTTGATGGATACTCTGCTGAGTCTTATGGTGGAGTCACCCTCCAAGAGAGTGGCAGAAACACCTGAACTTTTGAAGGCTGGCCGAAGACTACGCTGTCACTCAGGAAAAAAGTTAAGATTGATGATCAGTGATAAGGAGATCGCAGACAGGCGAGAGGTCGTGTCTCCGAACACCGTGGGTTTGGTATCTCCGATCAAAGGCTTCGAGGATCCTGTACTATCGAAGGTCATCGAAGGGGCTTTGACACAATTGTCGAAAATAATTGGGTGGACAGAAAGTGTGTGGGGTGACCTAATTTGAAATTTCTGCATTTTTCTCGAAACGTTAATGATGAGCTTGAAACGTTGATGATGAGCACCCTCTTAGGTAGGCCCCTTTTGTCAGCATGACTTGGATAGCATTTTGGCTAATACTTTAAGCGGCTGACCGGCCTCGCTTGTAGCTCTGAAGCCGTTTCGAGCGGGGGAGCGCTAGGCTTGATTTGAAATCCACCTCACCCCGTGTCGCTGAAATTTCGCTGACCTACCCACTTGCATTTTGGGCTTATCATTGTGCAGAGGACTGTTATATTCCGGGTCGCCGTGGGTAGATGGGTTGATTTTAGCAACTTGGTGACCAGAGCCTGACTCCTAAATCACTGCATATGCGTACCAGCCCTGGAAGAAAGTATCTGTCAAGCAGCAGATTTGTGCCCCAATTCCATCCAAATCACAAGGGAGAACATACAAAGTATGACGTCCGGTGGATGATACACTGTGAAATTCTCCTGATGTTCGGGTGGACCTTCCAAGATCCTTCCGGATGTGTGAACCAGCACAACTTGTAGTCGAAGTCATGGGGAAATGGAAGTATTTCCAAGCATAGATGCTATAATATGCCAGAGATTGTAAACAGACGGGTATTGAAATTTACGAACAGTTTCAGCAATTGAAACGCCCATTTGGACGAGGCTTGTCTACTTGTCCTACCACTACTTGTCCTACCTACCTTAACATAGGATCAACCTATAAATACCCGTCATTTCCATAAAGGGAAAACACAAAAATGGCTTCTGATACCAAGGATAAATTATATTTGTTCAATATCCAATCGCTGTTGAGCTCATAACGACTGGCAGCCATTTACTCACACTTATCTCTCCGTCACGGAACAAAGAGCGTGTGTCATTCATTAAATAATCTTCGCTCTCCACCCTGATCAACTTACGGTATGGCGGATCTCATCCGGGCCCATTTATAAGTGACATGGTTTCGCCAGTCCGTTCCACCCTCACTATAACTTGTGCATTCACTAGTTGTTCCTGAAAAATGACACTAAACGACAATGTCATACTGCCGAACGGATCCTCTCCCTGCCGAGGAACACCCTTTAAGGTTAACTGCACTGTCAATGAGAGCGATCGCGTAGCTCCTTCTCTTTTGCCACGATTCCTCAAGTCCTGTCGAGAACTCGAAAGTTACAGGTATGGACTCATGTCAACATTGAAGACGAGTGCATGAACCTTCAATTTCAGACACGGGGTCCCAGTATGTGTTGATGGTCAGACCCTCAGTTTGGCAGGCGTAGTTGCTGTAGCTCGTTACAGTGCTTCCGTAGCATTGGACGAGTCTCCTGCCATCAAATCTGCGCTTGCCAATAGCCGGAGCGTAATTGAAAATAAGGTAGACAGCGGTTCGAGCGTGTATGGCTTATCTACCGGCTTTGGCGGTAGCGGTGAGGTTGTTCATCAGGTCGACGAGCCAAATCTCACGATGCTTTCTTCCCTAGCGGACACCAGAACCGATAAGCCTCTTTTGTTAGGACATGCCTTGTTGCAGCATCAATTTATTGGCCTCTTGCCAACATCAGAGGAGCCACCTCAAACTTTACCACTTCTTGACCCGAGCACAGCGACCACTATGCCCGAATCCTGGGTTCGGTAAGTCTAGTTGCTTGTATGAAGTCTCAATCCTTTGACAGGCCATTTCAGTGGTGCCATTCTTATACGCATGAACTCTCTGATCCGTGGACACTCAGGCGTTCGGTCAGTCGAACAAATTTTGTATCGAACTCTCTTCATGAACTTATCGCCCTGTTCTAGCTGGGATATTATTGAAAAGATGAATGAACTTTTGAAGGCCGATCTCGTCCCCCGAGTGCCACTTCGCGGAAGCATCTCAGCTTCTGGCGGTCAGGACAATCTTATTCACTATTCATTTCTTTTGCTAACATCATCTTCGATGCCAGATCTGTCTCCTTTGTCCTATGTCGCTGGCGCCATCTGTACGTTTTGCTGGCAGCGAACAAACATTCATTGTTGACCCTAAATAGCTGGAAACCCCGCGATTCGAGTATTTCACGGTTCACACAAGTTGGGTGTGCGCCAAACGTCTCGTGCTTCTGACGTTCTTTCCGAGCATGGGATTGAGCCTGTGGCGCTCGCTTCCAAGGAACATCTTGGAATCTTGAACGGCACTGCTTTCTCCGCTTCGGTTGGCGCTCTTGCAGTCCATGAAGCAATCCACCTTTCATTGTTGGCTCAAGTATGCACAGCAATGGGTACTGAAGCTCTCCTTGGCGCCCGAGGTTCCTTCGATCCATTCATTCATGCCACTGCCCGTCCACACCCTGGTCAGGTTAGTTATCTCTCTTCTTTCGCTTGTTTGTTCTCATTCTAGGAAAATTAGGTTGAGTGCGCAAAAAATATATGGGATCTTCTGGATGGTAGTAAATTTATACACCTACATGAAAAAGAAGTCACTCTCCAGGATGACCAGTATACACTTCGTCAAGATAGATACCCCTTACGAACTGCCCCTCAGTTTCTCGGTCCTCAGATTGAAGACCTTTTTGCCGCCTTGACATCTCTCTCTCTTGAATGTAATTCAAGTAAGTATTTTGTTCCCATTACCATTTTTTCTGGTCATCCATAGCTTCTTCCAGCGACAGACAACCCTCTCATTGACGGAGATACCGGAAAAGTCCACCACGGCGGTAATTTCCAAGCTATGGCCGTGACGAATGCCATGGAAAAGACACGTCTTGCGCTGCACCATATGGGAAAAATTATGTTTGCTCAAAGCACTGAGCTTATCAACCCAATGATGAACAACGGCCTCCCTCCTTCCCTTGCTGCATCTGATCCGTCGTTGAACTATCATGTCAAGGGGGTTGATATTGCTACTGCTGCATATACGGCAGAACTAGGCTATCTTGCCAGTCCTGTGTCCACTCACATCCAATCTGCTGAAATGCACAACCAAGCTATTAAGTGAGCCACGGTCTACCTATCTACATCAGGAGTTTGCATCCTAACATATCAATGATTTAGTTCGATGGCTCTTGTAGCTGCACGAGCGACCATTAATGCAATTGACGTCTTGTCTATGCTCATGGCTACTTATCTTTACAACTTGTGTCAGGGTATGTTAATGACAAATCTCATCATACGGGTTAGAAGCTGACAAACCCTCCCAGCTCTTGATCTCCGTGCTTTGCAGGCTGATTTCATGGCACAGCTACCGGATCTCCTTCGAGACGCTCTTCAAATACATTTCGGATCCTATATTACTCCTGCAGAAGAGGGTGTCCTACTCAATTCTCTGGTTCGGGCCATGCAGGAAAGCCTCGACAGGTCAACCAATATGGACAATGAGGACAGGATGCGAATGGTCGCAAACTCTACAACCTCTCCTCTTGTGAATTTCCTTGCGGAGTACACTGAATGTGATGTCAAGCCGATCAACGAATTTTGCTCCCGGATTGCAACTCATACTGCGGGACTTTATGATGAGCTCACGAGGGATTACTTAGTCGGTGTGAAGGGCGCTGTCCCTGCTTCGCCATACCTCGGCAAGACGAAGGGCATGTATGAGTACGTTCGCAAGACATTAGGCATTAAAATGCATGGCTATGAGAATTACACTGGCTTTGCCAGTGGATTGTGTGTCGATGAACTATCAATTGGAGAAAACATATCAGTTATATATGAGGTTCGTTGTCCGTTCCCTTTTGTCGATGATCATTTGTTTCTAACTTTTCTTTCAGGCCATTCGAGATGGAAAGATGCAAAATGTCGTTGCTTCTTTGTTCGATGTCTAGATCTACTTTGATATCATCAGACATTGCTATCCTCTGTGAATGTAAAGCGACCACTTAATTGAACAAGATTCTTGTTGGAAACTACCTAGATGAAAAAATACGATGATGGAGAAGTTGTCTCTTAAGCCACTTACAAGTCTAGTCGAAGAATAAAGTAACCGTCAGGGTTTGTGATATGATGCTTGAATTATGGGCGAGAAAGGCGAGGGAATGAACCAAGGATAAGACAAGGGGAACTGCCAGATCCAGGAATCCTTACAATATTGAGAGACACACAAGAAGTGAGGTGATTACTTCATGATACAATAATCAAGAGTCGAGTTCAGATACATCATAAAAATTATGATTCAAATACAGGTTCAAATCTCACTCTCACCTCGGCCACCTCTCTTTTTGCCTGCTGTATCGTCTTAGTGATTTGTTGTTCTAATTCTCTAGTCTGCACTACCGACAGATTTGCATTCACCTTGGCTGTCAGATCGACGAAGAGCATAGATCCCGCTCTTCGTGCTCGCAAGTCATCAACTCGAATTAAATTCCGGGTTTCATCCAGGACGCCGGTCCTGATCAGAGGCGTCAGCGTCCGCTTCAATGCCTCCTGTTTACGTCGGGAAATGCCTGCATCCGTTAGGTCGCCCCATGCACTTTTGAGTAAGTTGAATCCTTGTTTAAGGATAACTAAGGACACAACAAGGCCTGTGGAGACATTAAAAAAAATTCGAGATGGATACATGAGTATCCTTACCTCCAATTGGGTCCAAAGGTAAGGCAGGGAAGTACCAAGTCCCAAGAATCGCGAATAACGCAACCAAGCTCGAGTATGCGTCACTGCGATGATGAATAGCATTGGCTAATAGGACAGGACTGTTTTCTTGATCAGCAACGCGCTTTGTTATCCGATACAACCACTCTTTTGCCACGGCCCCAATGCCCGCAAACCAAGCTGCGTTGACGTCTACCGAGTGTATATGTGAGTGCTCGTGAACGGGAAGACCAGGCGCAATCAACGTCACATTCTCTACAAGGTTGTGTACCACCCCTGGAGGAATGTTTGGTAATGTCTCCGACAGTATTGCTAGGAGCAAGTGATACGAGTGTATCCCGATTCCGAGTGCACCGCCGATCAAAAGAAGTGAAATAGTCGTTGTCCCTACAGTCTCGAACTTGGCAAACCCGTAGGGATATCGTTCAGTTGGTAGTTTGCGTGAAAGGTTCCAACAGAAGAGAACGACAAAGTCTCCGAGAAGGTCTAGATTGAAATTGAACAGAAAATGGTTTCAAATGAGTTTGAATCGGTCAATTCGAGAAACCATCGATCATACCACTAAGTGAGTGTCCAGCATCTGCGAGAAGCGACGCGGAATGAAGGAACCAGCCAGCAGCACCCTTGACCGCTGTTAAAATTATATTCGCAGACAATCCAACCAATGTGATATAACTGCCCCGGTCACCTATGCCGAACGTTGGGGGAGAAATGATTTAAGGTCAAAGGTAGTAACGCACGTTTGTCTCCTCGTAAGGCTGCTACAATGTGCTCTGTACCATGTGAATGCCCATTATCCCCATTGTGTGAATGTGAATGGCCGAATATTGAGTACGAGTGATCGCGATGAAAGTGGTTGTCTTCAGTGTGCGCGATTTGGTTTTCTTTCTTCTTTGGTGTTTCTGACTGTGAACTATGTGTGCGGCGCTGAGTCATTGAGATCACAGAACAAAGCGATGACCGGATGGGTGTTGCAGAGACGAGCGGACGTCGATGTGGGGGATTATCAACTCTGCTGGGAAGCCGAGCTAAGAGGTTATACCCGGAGCTTCTCAGGGCCGCAAAACTAGACAAGTTGGAGACACGGCAAGGATAGGGCTTCGTGTGAAGAAGGAACAATGGGACATGGAGGGCTGTATGTCGCTTCATATGTTTTCTAGGAGTGGTCCTGGACCACAGTGATATATTTCTCTGGCTCAGCAAGAATGACGTATCTCCCGCTAGCCGACCCCTCCTCGTTGCAAAATGAATTTACTAGTACATGTCTTCTAACATATTGACTACATTCTCTATCCAAGGGTGATCCACTTGCCCAAGAGATTGTGTTGCTATTTCACGGAGATCACCCCGTGGGACATTGTATTCAGACAGCTTTGAATGTAACCCCAGCTTTTGAATTAGGCTGATTTGTAACCGTGATCAAACCAACTGAATAGCATGCTGACTTTCGAAGCTCACCGTTGGACATGATTCGAAAAGTTCAAAATGTTACCATCTACCGTGCCTGTGGAAGGCTCACCAATGTACTTCAGCGCTGCAGCCACGAATTCCTTGTTTTCCTGCGTGCCAACTTGGGCTTGAAAAGCAATTATGGAAGGCAGAGTCAAGCACTGAAAAACACTATGAGCCGACTCGGATTGCCGTCACTTCAGGAATAGACATGCAGAGGTGATTCCATGCGGGATGCCGTATCTCGAGCCTATCTTGTGCCCAACACTATGAGAGATCCCCAGAGCACTGTTGCAGGTGATTGGACAAGGTGAGTGTATGTAGATAAGAGATAGGTCTACCTATATTTTGCCAATTTCATTGGCCATAAACTCATCCAAGATGCCAGTTGAAGCTTTTGCCTGATTTCGACAGAGTCTGGATTGTCTTTCGACAGTGGGAGGTAACTGAAAAGATCAGAAATAGCTTGATATCCGAGAATTTTGACCGGAGGGGTAACTTGATTTCGAGTGAGATTCTCTTTTATTCGGAATAAATAATTGTTTGAAATCATGTTCCCAACCACCCACCTACTGCGTGATCCAAAGACTTGATACCGGTAGATAACCTTCTCACATGTTCCTCATGAGTCCCACAGCTCTCAACGCAGCTTGAAAGAAGCGTACCATAAGCGCTCAGGTGTTGCTAGGGTTAGTTCTGCATCAAGAATGATTCCTGCAGGAATGATCTCGTGGGAGCTGACAGCGACCTTGTTGCCTTGCTCGTCTGTATACCCTGCACCAATCTGGAAACTTGATCAATAGTGGACGTTAGACGCATAGTTACACCTACTTGATACTCGGCAGCACTGAGTGTGGTAGGGATGGCAATCTGATATGGAGTGCGACCTCCCTTATCTTGCTGGTAGAAATATAGAAGTGTCTTCGCAGCATCGATGCAAGAACCTCCCCCAACAGACACAATACCATCACACCCGCTGCTTTCAAAGGCTTTGATAGCAGCTCGGATTGCGGCGATTGGAGAGTGTTGTTCAATCTGATCGAACGTGGTACCAAGGGCATTGCGTTTTCGAAGTATATTCTCTACTTTCTTTGCTACATCGGTCTATGATTATTATTGAACTAGTGGCGGAAAGACTCTAGGAAGAAAGATGCCTTATTGAGGACACTTTGACTCGTCAAAAGCATTGCCCTTTGTATCCCAAGATCATCCAACAATTGCGGTAAGGCCGTATTGGTGCATCCAGGACCATAGAATAGGCCCTGTAGGTTGAGATGCCAGCTGTAGTGACCTTGGTAGGTTGTCGAGGGGTATGTGTCTCGATTGATGATGGACATTGACCTTGATTAACTTGAATATCTTTTGTGCGTATCAACCGCTTTATCAGGACGGCTGATATCAGCTTTGATGCGTCATGTGTCATGTGTTTGACGCGCCCTGTTTGACGCGCCCTGCATAGTACGCACGCCGCAGCCCACACAAAACAATCCGGACGTGTGCGCCCGAGTTTTAAACGACGCCATTCACTTACCCTCTGGCTTATGCTCCATAAACGTGGTTCCGTAGCCTACCTCTGTCATCGGATTCGTATTGACACTCGGAAGTAAAAAAAAACCAAAGAGTTTACGGAGAACATTGTCAGTGAATCATTTATTGAGGCCGTGAATTCGACTTCGGTGGAATCACCAGCTGAAATGAACGAATGGCTTCTATCTGGATGAAAGCGTCATCGCACCTCAAACTCGAACTGGATTCTTTTGAGTCCGAAACGTAGATCGTTTATCTCCGAACAGGTTCTGTAGGTCCTCGTCAGGTCACCGATCATAGAAGAGTGTTGTGAGAGGTAAGAACATTTGATCCATCGATACCAGGAGCCATATGATTTGTCGTTCTATAGTTGTGCTGGCACCCAAATATACTGGATTCGTCTTCTGTCTCGGGTTTGATCAGGCAAGTCCGCGTTCGTGAAGCTTGTGTCGGTTAACGCCGGACCTACCGAAGCTGAAAATAATGGTGACCATTTGCAAGCGTGATGGTGGAAGGTTTCGATCTCCGGGAAAGTATCATGGAAAGCGACAAAGGGGGTTTACGAGGAGATAGAAAAAAAACTAAACCACAAATCGTCAGTGGGCTCAGATAAGCTCGACACGATAGCTACTAGGCAAATAGGCTAGATGCAAAATGGTCTTCATTTCCCGTTGAATTTGACATCACATACCATACAACGGCCACCGCTGATTAAAATCTGATGAATCATCATCACACCTGGACATTCTGGGCATGTAGAGCATGTTGGCTGCATGTCTCTCCGGGGAAAGCAAGGATTTGCACATTTGTTGAGTATTTCTGAAACAGGAAGGTACACAGCCACGTATTGAGTTCGGCCCGCTTCCAACTTTCATACCTTTGTTTCTACCTTGAAACGTCTTTCCTTGTTCCTTGTTCCTTGTATCAACTATCGTGCGTGTCTATACACTATCCGGGGATTTTGTTTGACCTCGACGACAGCAGCTCTGAACCACCACCACTTCTTTCTATCCTTTGCATCATGGCCGACCATGATACTCAGCCTTCCAAGGCTGAGCAACGGCAGCTCGCGGTCGAAAAGCTCAGACGCGCGGCCTCCTTGCCGCGAATGAAGGATGGGCGGCGGCCACCGATGCACGTAGAAGCTGTTAGCGAGGGGGAGAAGCCTTCCCCAGATATTCCAGATGAAAAGAAGTCGCCTTCCCAATCACCTCCTCTTCAGGATACCTCACCCTCTCAAGAGCCTGTTAATGAACCGGAGCAAGAACAGGGTCGCATAGATATAGAGCCTGAACAGGATGTCGAGGACCGCACCGTTTCTCCAAGCCCAGCTGGTCGGTCAAAACGCCGCTCACGGTCTCGGTCTCGTTCTCGAGGTTCTAGGGACTTCAAGAACAAGGCACGCAACATCCAGCCCCTTGCACCACCAGCGGGTGATTCTTCCCAGGACGACGAAGAACCCCGACTGCCACTCCCACCTATAACTCTTGCCTCTCCTGTCCCCTCTCCCATGTCCGATTCTCTTTCACCCTTTCAGAGCTCTCATTTCTTACGTTCCCCTACCCCCGATCTATCCGTGTTCTACCCTGGGTTCTCTCCCTCTACACCAGTGCTACTTCCGACCCTCGAGGCTCTGCGGCGGGGTCTGTTTCGCTCCAACAGCGCAAGCAGTGCGGCTGCGGGCCGGAGACAAGCTCTGGCTAAACTCACAGGTGGCGCTGACGCTTATGATCCCTCCCCTTCGGCGTCGCCGACCCCTCCATTCAGCAGTAGTGGCCTTTCACGCAATAACACCGTGGCAGGGGGTGAGAGGATAGCTGCTCGTCAGTTGATGCTTAGCCGTTTGAACGGCCGTCTCGCGAAAGAGGCAGAGACAGAAGCGAGTGGATCAGAGGACAGAGTTGCACCGTCACCAATGCCCAAGAAGCGTAGGCGGCGGTCGAGAGGTAATTCAATTCGTACTACTGGGACACCAGATGCCGAGGATGGTGTTCAGTCTGTGGATGCACCTGTACCCCCTCATCCATTGAATGCCTGTCCTTCGGATCCTATTTTAGAGTTGCGTGCACAGTCATCAACGCCTATGCAAATATCTCCAAGTCAAAACCCCAGTTCTGATTTTATGGCAGAAGTGCCTCCCGCTATGATGGATGGTATCGTTCCAAGTCCAGTAGGACATGCACGACGACGTAGTATCCTGGTGGAGGAGGACGAAGATGAGGATGAGCACATTGGAGAAACTTTGAACAGAGAAGCGAGAGAGGAAGAGGAATCATTGTCACCACTACCATCCCAGTATAGATACCCAGGATTATCTGCAACGCCTCCTCGTATGTCACCATGTATATCCCTTCCTCGCGAGCCGTACTCGTCGGATCCACCCTCTCAGGGCTCGGCTGAGTCAATGCCACTTATTTACAATCAACGTACCCCTTCCCGAGACGATATGCTTCCTGGGAACCCATTTCATTCCCCATTGAAAGAGAGACCCTCAGAAGAGGAGGAGGAGCGAGTTTTGTATTATCACAGTACTTTCCGTCCAAGAACACCTTCTGCTGATATCCACACCGATGGACATGGTAGAGAAATCAGCTGGGTAGGAGATCCTGGTATGTATTTCAACTTCTTTTTTTTGAATGTGTTCCTCATTTTGGCTGTCTAGTTCCCATCATGGTTGAGGATGATTCAGACGAGGATGACCAAGATGACCAAGATAAGAACACGGAGGACGATGATAGGCCACCACCCTCCACTGAAGAGCCTGGGGAGGAAGATGGAGCTTTTGAGGAGCCCTTATCACCGACTTCATCTGATATGCCGCGGAAGGATGGATCATTCTCCCTCCAACCCTCTTCCCAAAGTGTTCATGTTGAGTCGGAGCGTCCTCCAGAAATCTCAACCACTCTTTCCGGTGCTCCCGTTTCTACTTCACAGTCCATTGATGAGTCGAGGATTTCACCGCAGCCATTCCTGGCGCGCCTGTCAACCCGTTCAAGGACGCCAGGCAGTAGTGACAAGTCACCTTTACCAGGAGATGAATGGGACGAACAGTCGACATCAATCAAACGAAATGGTGAGCACGCTTCATCAAGCACCTGGGACAAGTTCAAGGGTGCCTTCTCGAGGGGATCTACCGGACGCAGTTCGCGTTCAAATAGCTTAGCAACAAGAGAACGACGAGATCATATTGATTCGAACATCAGTCGAGAGAGTGGTGCGAGTCTGACAAGTGCGAAGAACGATAAATCTAGTGAAGGTGGTGGACTGCAACCGCAGGCACCTCCAGTGATGCAGGCACCTTCAGCTTCCGCCTCGATTCTTTCACTCTCACCTCATGGACATGTCGCTACACGCAATGGTGCCTCACCGATTCCGCCTGCAACTACTGCTGATTTTGCCAAGTACCACGATGCAAAACTATTTCCATTCCCTGGCATTCAGAAATTGGAAGAACAGAGGAACAGAGTGAGAGCTGCCGGGCAAACATCGCACTCATCACCTGATGTTTCAACTACCGTTGTGGATGAGGACCAGCCTCCACTTTCAGCGCAATCCTACCATAATACCCCCGTGTTAACACCTGAACCCTCAAGAGAGAGAAAGTTGTCGCATCCGGTATCTGATTCCCGCTTGGTCGCCAAGTCAAATGGCATTCCGCACGATGTTCCTAGTCCATCGCTGTTGACACCCTCGAGCTCACAGGGAGAGTACATTGATGTTGCAGCTTCTCCTGTGTCTTTGCATAACGGGAAGATATTAAAGTTGCCTATGACCCTGCCAGGTGTGAAGCAGTGGTTGCACAATAAGAAGATTTTCTCCTCTTCGTCATTAAATACACAGGCCTCACAATCGACAGCGATCGGCAATGTTGGATCTGAATTAGTGGGAACTGAGAAGAGTAAGAAGCCCTCGCTGTCCGATATATGGAGAAAGCAAGGGAGTGCCGATGTCGCTGGTGATTGGGAAGAGGTCAGTTCGACACACAACGTGGATGGCAATTCCTCCCTCCCATTTTCGTCCTCTCAACCGAGCATTCCAGCGAAAGCGATCCCTTCATCCTCTTCATTAGATTCCAACGAGAAGATTTCTCTCAATGATCAAACGTCAATTTTGCATGCGGATACAGAGAAAACACCGAAAACGAAAAAACCTGCTCTCCTTGACTCTCATAAATCAGCACACCCTCACATAGATAATTCCTCTTCTGGTTTGACGTTGTCCAAGCCCCTTTCACGTTCCAATCCTCCACTTTCCACAACACCTGATCCTACATCCTCACTCAGTGATTATCCCCTGCGATCGACGTCACAATCATCCTCCAGTTCTTCGCAATATTCGGTTGCACCACGGGGTTCGATGGTCTTTGACTGGATAGATGAGAACCTTGTCAGAGGTTCCAGAAGCCCACCTTTCTTGGTTTCGATCATAGATGATCCTCCACGGAAATCGGTGTTCACATGGCCTGTTTATCAAGTTGTCAATCAGAAAACTGTGAAAGATCGCTTTTTGTTTCTGTTCAATGATTTATTGGTCATCGCCAAACCAAAACTTTCACCTGACGAGAACCTTGTCGAGTTCAAGGCTACTCCTGCCGATCGACGGTTTACCGTCAAGAATGTGGTGTTGCTTAAAGATGTTCGTTTTACACCTGGACGGACAGATTCTGTTTCCAGAAGTCCTCAGAGGGACCAACAGCCCTTCAGAAATACAGCAATTAAGGGGTTCGTCACCCAGTTTGCGATCGATCCAGAGGGTGCGGTGAGGACTTTAATGATAAAGCATCCGGTACTAGAAGATTCTAGAAGGCTTGGGCAGCTTATTTTTCAGACCAGTGAGTTGGATAGGGCGCGGGTTGGAGAGTTTCTAGCGAAGAAGACACATAAGCCAGAATTAGATGGCTACCTGAATTGCTTTGGTTTTGTAGGTGTGCGGATAGACAAGGCGTTGCGGGCGTTTTTGCTGTCGGTGAATGTTCCGATACAGAACTCTTCGGCGCTTGATACATTACTCGATGGATTTGCGGGAAGATGGTATGATGCTAACGCGAGATTTGTTGCCTTTGACAAGAATATGGCGGTGCGACTTGCACGTGCACTTGTGAGACTGAATCTGTGGTTGCATGGCGACCTTGCAGAAACACCTGGACCGACGGGATATCCAAAGGAGGATTTTTCTGTCCGGGATTGGACTGAGCTCATCCGGCGTGCTGATCCCCGGCAACCCCTGTCACCTGAGCTCTTGGAGGACCTTTATGACTCGATCCGTCAGGAGAAATTATGTCAAGCACGTTGCCAAAGTACTGGAGGTTCACCTGTTCAACTTATTATCATCCGTAAACCAGTCCCATTGCGGTTGACGTACAAATCCCAGTCTGACCCCATCATCCTCCGGATCCCTGCTCCCGATCCTCATCTCACCATACACCTAGAAGGCCAAGACCTCCAATTCGACCCGCCTGTTCTCAATTTTGTCAGGTCATCAGAAGCTTCCTTCCGTATCGTTGGTAATGAGCTGGGACTGAAGACGATGATCATGTGCCGTTCGGGACCTAATGCGCTCAAATATACAGGCCTTCCCCTGAGCAATACGCTGATTGTGGAACGCGCCTTCATGCGCAATACATTCCAGATTGCGTTTACGGATCATCGGGACGTGAAGAGGCGGTATATGTTTAGTGTTGCGGATTCTGTATGGGCATTACACGTGCGGACCTCTATTGAACAAGCCTCTAGTTTGACTCCTGTATTTGGTGAGAACTCGAAATTCTTCAAAGTCGCGGAACAAGTGGCATTCAGCGTGTTACAACGGACACTGATTGATGGCCCCGAATTCGCCCGAGGCGCACCCGTCCAGAATGGCCATTCGCCTGTCAAGTCCATGAATGGGAAATCGAGCTCGCGTTACCCCAAGCATGTCCGGTCCAAATCTCGAAGTCAGCTTTATCGCCATAACGCTGGCCAGAATGAGTTTGATCTCAGTTATGATTCGTCGAGTTATCAGGAATTCAGGGACAGCGATTTGAGTGACGTTCATGATGAGGAGAGTGAGGAGCAGTCTGGACCAGTGTGGTCAGGTGAAGAGCTTGTGAACTTGTGCCAGCAAAACAGCGCAATTCCTTTTGTGCTGTCGCTTCTTGAAGTAAGAGGCAAAGAAATTGTCAACTCTTCATAGTTCTGGGCCTCTGTCATTCTCTCTCTAAGTGCGTCAAGTCCATTTCGACCCCCAAGGTCGTTGACTAACTTGCCTCCCTCTCTCTTTCTAGTAATTGCATCTCTTGTTTTCACTTTCACTCGTCTCTCGATCTTTTTTTCCAAAGCAATCCATCGTAATCTCATCATTTCCACAATCATTTATTTACATGTGCTATCTCGGATTCCTCTTTATGTTGATTCTAGTTCTTTATTCATGTTTTCTCCTTCTCCTTAATATGTAATTTACAATCTCTCATCAGTCGTTTTTTTGTCATGACGTTCCAGTTTTACCTTTATCTCACGTTTTATGATTGATTTTTTTCCATGTTAATGAATGCTTTGCATGTCCCATAGGTGTGTATCAGATACATGAATCAATCAGGTCACAAGGTATTTTTTGGTATCAAGCTCACTTGTTACATCGCTGCCATTTTTGCGATGCGCCACATCTCGATAATCAATGATTTAATGGTTCCCATAGTTCTGGGCTTGTCGATATTGCGGACATCAATAGTGTGAAAGACTGATCATGCATGACAGAACATTTTCATGGATGCGGTGTGTGTCAGAAACACGTTGCCACCATGCGGCTAAGCCCGACCCTCGCACGAAATAAGAGAGCGAATACATATATACTTCTAGCTCCTTTCACGCTAGGGTATCATCCACGAACAACACCCGCAGGACAAAATACCGAGCAACTGCTCTTTTTCTTTCCCCCTTCCACTCTCAGAAACAGACGCGCAAGGAGCGACACAACTGCGGTGGCATCCAGATCGATTCCACAAGTTCATAGGCAGGATCAGAGACGAAGGGCTGTGAAGGACAGCGTTGGAAAGGTTTCTCGTTGCTTGAATGACTTGATGTCCAAGGAGAATGCTGAGCTGAAGAATACTACTACTAGCAGTGTAGTCATGTTGTTGTTCGTGTTATTTCCTGACGCCTTAGGCTTACTGCGGTTGTCCTTGAACCACAAAAAAAAGAAAACAAAAAATGCTTGCTCGTTTCACGCGCCTTCCTCTCCGCAGATGCCTCCACACACAGACACCTCACTCCAGATCTTCCAAGTTGAATTCAGTCGTTCTTGGCGTGTCGGCCGTCACTGCTACTTACATTACTTGGCATTTACTTTCGGCACCTACGTCGTGTGTGTTTCAACATGCATATGATCTCATTGAATTCTAACTCGCTGCTTTATTATTATTATTATTATTTTATTTTATTTTATTTAGCTCTCGAGAAAAAACCAACGATATCATCATCCAATCCCTCCATGACAATGACGTCGTCTTCAGGCTCTTCTACCACACCAGAAACACCGTCTCTTCCTGATTCTAAGCCATCATCAGAACACGCTGTCCCTGAGCAAGGAACAAGTGTATCCGATACATCAGAGGAACAACAGGAAGAGCGTAAGGGCGACTCAAAACCCACGTCAGGCGGAGCGTACAATCCCGAGACCGGTGAAATCAACTGGGATTGTCCTTGTCTTGGTGGTATGGCCCATGGTCCATGTGGCCCAGAGTTTCGAGAAGCATTTTCATGCTTCATTTTCTCTGAACAGGAACCCAAGGGTGTTGACTGCGTCGAAAAGTTTCAAGCAATGCAGGACTGCTTCCGGCGTCATCCAGAAGTGTATCGTGACGGTAAGATAGATAGATAACTTTGGACAAGACCAGATTTGACTCAAAAAGGAATATCCAGAGATTGACGATGAAGAGGAAGCAGCAGCTATGGCCGCAGACGACGCTGACCCAGAAAAAACATCTCAAGACACCCCCACAGAACCCAATACCTCATCCTAATCATACTTCGCCATAGAAAACTAGGTCCTCAATGCAATCATATAGACTGTAATCTATCCCTACTTCTGCTGCTGTCCTATCTTTATTGGCCCATCATCACAACTCATGGAAGTCACTCACAACGAATAATTCTCCATGTCATAAGTAAAATTACATGCACCTACAAAATAACCGAAAAGAGCAATGGACAAGTTTCAAGCTATCTCGGGATTAACCAGGAAGCGCTTTTCAATGACGTCATCTTTGACTTTGTAGCCATTGTTGACGAAGACCTTGGAACGTGTAAATGGAACAACGTTGTAAATATCATGCTCTTTGGCCTACAATAATCAAGGTTAACCAAGGTACACGGGGCCAACATGTGTTACACACTCTTTCTTCTAGTTCAGACATCTTGATGGTGACAAGCTCGGGTGGTGTGTGTTTAGACAGTTGAAGGTACCTTGCCCTATCTTTGATGATATTCCCAAGCAAGAATGCCAGCAGCTCATCGTGGTCTTTCGACTGCGTCAGGTACTTGCGGAAACCCTGCAGCATTGGATGTAGGTCATCCATCATCTCCAATCAGGTTGACATCATAGAAAAAACGCACCCTCTGCAGTGTTTTTTTGATACTCATCTTCTGAGCACTCACAAAACTACCAACAGCAACCTCGATAGCAAGGTCAATATCGTCAGATCGAACGTATTCACGTAATGCCATCTTCGCACTTGCTTCCGCCATACGAATCATACTCTCTAGGTGACGAACAGTGATGGGATAAGAACCTGTGACCATGGATTCACGACGTAGGTCAGCAAAAAGCTTAGACAGCTTTTCCTGGTCCATATCATACAGCTTCGGCTTGACCTTTTCACGTGCATACATGATGTATTTGCGTAAGAGGTCCTGAGGAATAGCCTAGAAGCAAGATCGAGTCGCTATCTATGAAGGAAGAAACTCTATTTACTTACATCCACGTCCAAAGTCGTGCCGACATCCATTTCTTCCGTGTCCGGACTGAATTTCGGATGACTCCTCAAATGACTTCCAACAACAAACCGGGCAAGTAATTCATCCATAATAGGATCCACTGTATCCTTCACCACACAGAGTACATCGAACCGAGATAGAATAGGTTCTGTCAACTCAACATTCTGCTGGAATGGAATAGTCGGATTATATCGTCCACGGATCGGGTTGGCTGCAGCTATAATGGCGCAACGAGCCTGCAGAGTGGTTATGATACCGGCCTTGGATATCGAGATGGACTGTTGTTCCATGGCTTCATGTATAGATGTCCGGTCTGCGTCATTCATCTTGTCAAACTCGTCGATCATGCAAGTTCCTTTATCGGCCAGCACTAAGGCGCCACCCTCTAGTGTCCATTCGCGTGTCACTGGATCCTTGCGAACACTAGCTGTCAGACCAACAGCGGAGGCACCTTGACCAGTAGCGAAGACCGAGCGATGAGCAGTTTTCTCCACGTATTTGAGGAACTGTGATTTGGCGGTACCCGGATCTCCAAGTAGAAGAACATTGATATCCCCACGGATACGATGCTTGTGGTTAATATCTTTGGGTACGCCACCAAACAGCGACAGAGCAATGGCGGTCTTAATGTCCTCATGCCCATAGATTGAGGGAGCGATTGACTTGATAATGCGTTTCCGAATCCTTTCGTCACGAGCAAGATGGCGTATTTCTCGTTCGTCCTCCTCAGTTAATCTGAACGCAGCGAAGAGGTCTTCTTTTTTGTTTATGTGGTTGGCTTCAATAATAGTTGAGAAAACCGGGAAACCATTCTTCGCATTGAGAGCTGCATCGAAATTATTGCGGTAAACACCTGTCACTTCCTTAAGAAGGATTCAGAATCGACCAACTTTAAGTGGGAAGGGAAACGTACAATTTCCTCCCCGGGCTTAGCGCTGTCAATGAGATCCCACAATAGGATAACTTCTCGGTGGCGAGGGAGACGTCCAGCTGGTACAGAACCAGGAGATTCCTGAAGGGTCATCTTCTGGTAGTTGCGATACACCGTCTGTTGCTTTCTTGTCAGCTCATATTTGCTCATGTAGTAGCCATTTTCACCTGCTCAGAATTAACTGGAAATGGCCCCTTGCTCTCACAATTTGGACAATAGCTAATCTTGAGCTCTCTGGTGGCATCCTGATAGAACGGGCCGAGCGTAGCATTACATTTTGCACAATCAAATTTCACATATTTCAATTGTGGGAAGACGCCACTTCGACGCGTCACAACCCCAGAAACACGGACAAGGTTGTTGAGATGGGAGCGCCGAAGGTCACGGAGAGTAGATGTAAGAGGAAGATCAGAGATGCGAACGTGGATCTCAGAGTGGATGCGGGTATATCCAGGGAAGTAGACAAGAATGGCACTTAGAGCAACTTCGTCAAAGATTTCGAGCATAGCAGCAGGAGAATTGGTAAGAAAATAGGCCAAGATTGGTTTAGAAGAGGCAAGGTGAGCATATGATACTTCAAGAGACTCAGAATTGGCTTTGAAGTGTCGTCATTATCTATCTCGCATTAAGAATGCTACACTCACTTTCACCCAGATTCCGAATGCGTTGTCCATAAACTGACGAGCCATTGTCATCAACATATGTCATCAAAAACTGGCGGAAGTGTCGTACAATCGACCGGCGGACACGATCGACAGCAATCCATTCTACGATAGACTTGGCCTTGATATCACTCAGCTGTTCCAGGGGTAACTCCTGCAGAGCTCGTAAAAACCGATCAAGCTATGCAATGGCTATAACTAACTTACGTCTTCAATCCCATCCATATCATCAACATCCCGTCTTTCATCATACTGTCTTCTCGTTCGTCTTCTCATTCGTGCAAGTTCAACATCATCCAAATCTTCATCAGCAGCATCGTCACTATCCAAAAAGGCTGGAGCACGACTTCGCCGGGCCGCTCGTCTGCCTCCACCAGCACGCTCTAAACGATCCCGGCGCGCCATCTGAGCTTCAGCAGCTCGTCGTCCCGCAGCGGAGAGTTCTGCCACATTTTCATCATCATCAATGTCTGCGTCGGAATAACGATCTAAAAGTTCGTTCGGCGCGTAATCACTCAAGTAGTTGTGAACTTGACGATGCGCAATGAAATAAAAACATTTCACGCTTACCGTTCCAGATCATCATCAAAGAGATCTTCTCCCTCTACGTCTTCGTCACCTTCTTCAATATCTCTTACAGCTTCGCGATCATCCAGAGATTCATCCGTGTCTGAGAAAAGTTGAGGTGGAGATGAGGGTGGAAGAACACCATCGGAGTCGCGTCGTGTGTGTGTCGGTCCCTGAGGTGAAGACTGAGGCTCGGGTGAACCTGGTCGAGGGCGTTTTGGAGGCTATATTCATTCAATACCATTTTCACTTTCATAAAGCACGGGAGCCACCCTACTCACCATCGTGAACGTATGGTAGATAAGTCACGACAAGACGCGTTACTCTTATAATGAAACTCCGACAGGCCAACTATTGTGTATGATCGAGGCCTAAATTTCGACATAATTTATATTTTGACGAGAACTACGCTCCACAGCTGAGTGAGTACCAGCAACGTATAACTGATTCCCGGTCTTTAATCGACCTGGTCCACGGTTTTCAACATCTCTTCTGTAATAGGCCGAGGGAAAGATTGCAAAGGCTCCCTGCATTTGTGAGTTATCAAATCCTTTTCATCCCAAGTGGTAAAATTTCCTCACTCTCGTATATCCCACACATCTTCACTACTCTTGTTGCGACGCCTATGCACCCACCATTCTGCACGCCGGTTAATCCAAGCTTCGCGGCGTTCCTCAGGATGGAGTGACTTTAGAGTCATACAAAATTTAAAGTCCTCAAATTTGGGTGAACATTGGGGCCGTTCGCCATATCTATAGATAGACTTAATCTGCGAGCGGATGACTAGGTCTGTGGGTGCGCACATCGGATCGGAGGTCAAAATTCAAGAACATACCAGCACAGGAAACATAGTCATCGAAAAGGCTGAAACAGCCAGGGATGTCACTGGGGGTCGGGTATAAGTGGGATAGTCGTTCTTGTTCCTGTTTGAAGGCCGTCCTATAGTCTAGGTTGGACATTGTAATGCTGGCGTCCTGTGAGTGATGTATAAATATATTATATTGAGTTGCTTACATAAGTTTCACTAATCTCCTGCCATATTTTTCTTATTGCGCCGGTGGGCAGCATGTAGCTAATGAAGCAGCACGGTGGCGCTCTTATTTTCATCTCAATGATTGAGCCGAAAATGCATGTAAACGGACGACAGAAAGGAGAAAGAACTAACCGGTTAGCACGTCGGAGTCACAAGATTGTGGCTTTTACCATCATGTGACATGCATAGCCTCTTGACACTTACAGCGTTTAAGCATATGATTTTCCACCAAGGAAATCCCCTCTTTCATGGCACACCAGTATACAAGATCGCTATTCATCGTCTACCAGGCCTTGTCCCTACTCGTCCGCATCCCTCTCTGGGTGCTTCTTAGCATCCCGAGGCAGGTTCCATCCGCCTCATCACGTTTTTGTTCTTTCTCATACTCTCTAATACAGGTCTCTCCGGCCCAGGAAATCTTGGAATTTCAAGCGCACGGTGATGGTCAATGTACTCCGCCATCTCTTCGGCAAGTAAGTAGACCGGATGAAACGAGTCTATGATTATATGACCGACCATTCCTTTCAGGTCAGGATCTTTAATTATATCCCCGGACCACAGGGCTATAACGTCAGGTCCTGGTGTCAATGGAATCTGGATTCCACCTGCACCCAATAATCTCATCGTTGGAAAACTTGATCAATGGGCAGAATATGCCGGCGTTTCACCTGTCCGCATTCCGGGATACTGGATGAATAAGAAAGGGATGGATCTGGCAGCTGGCGCCACACCTCAACCTGGAGAGAAAGTTGTCCTTGCTCTCCATGGCGGTGGTTATATCCGCCTTTCGGCACATCCGAGTGACCCGACTGCCGAAATTGCACGTGGCCTGCTCAAAAGTATCAATAGCGTTCGGCGTGTGCTTTCAGTCGAATACCGTCTTTCTTCCCACAAACCATTCCAAGTAGCGCATCCCTTCCCTGCTGCCTTGTTGGACGCTTTAGCAGGTTACTTATACCTAGTTCATGAAGTCGGCTTTGCCCCCTCAGATATCATTATTGAGGGCGATTCAGCTGGCGGCAACCTCGCCCTCGCCCTTACTCGCTATCTCATTGAATACCGTGACACACCTCAACTCCCGAATGCTCCTGGCGCTCTTCTTCTCCTCTCTCCTTGGGTCGACCTTGGAGAGAGTCACTCTAAATTACCCAATGGATCCGTTGTAACTTGCATATCATCCGATTATCTTCCTCCTGCAGAAGGTTTTCGATACCCCGTGGTCGCTTTCATCGGTCCACACAACCCTGAGGCCGCTGAAACTAACCCATATATCTCCCCTGCTTCACTCAACCCTGCTCTTGTCATAGACTTCAGGAACTTTCCAAGAACTTTTATCGTCTCTGGGAATGCAGAAGTTCTTCTTGACCAGATTCGCACTCTAAGGGACAAGATGTTCAGAGACCTGGGCGAAGGGAATGGTTTGTCTGATGATGAAGGAAAAGTTCGCTATCTCGAAGCACCAGATGCCATTCATGATTTCCTTGTCTTTCCTTGGCACCAGCCAGAGGTAGAGAATACCCTTGCTGCCATTTCGGCCTGGATTGCTGCGGCTGAGTAGTACTAGTACTACTAGTAGTCTTCGAAATGGACGTCAATTCTGCTGCTGATTATATAGTGTTTGGCTTAGTCACATCTGCTGAATATCATGATCAATATACCATTAACACTTGTTGAGAATCTACCAAAAATGACGAGTAATCCAAAAATCAGATTAGAAATTATTGTGTCTTCGTAGGTTCATCGCTTCTCGTCTCTGAAACATAGCTGTTCGAACCAGAGGCTTCCCCATTTTCCGCTTTTCCGTATCCTCCAGCACCGAAGTCGCTAAGGTACATGTAGGTTGCAGGCAAAGCAATGAACAAGGCTCCCACGATATTCCCGAAGAAAGAAGCAAGAAGGGACCTAACCTCTCGTATCAGCCTCTCGTCACTAATTGGGGAAAGGAGATATATAGCAAATATTTACTTGCGAATATATTGGCTCGGTGTAAGCTGTACCGGTCATCTAGCACGTCAATATATATATAAGTGTGTAAATTAGGCTTACTCACATCGGCTCCGAACATGATACCCAAGGGTACAGAATACATATTGGCAATGACTAGAAGATAAATTTAGTTCTCTGAGAATCATGATATATATTGGAGCACTCGCCATGGTCATAGCCGCATGCTACAAAAATCTATCGATCATACCGGTCAATGAACCAAGTGGCGGAATCCCGACCATAACGCACCATAATGGGGAACCATACAGCAACAATCTGTGCGTTTCATCAAGTTAGATGGGAGGTCGTTGAATTGACTTGAAATAACACACCTTTGAAAGTGTATCCTTGGCTGCAGCACCTTGCTGTAAATTGAATTAAAATTAAATGACACCTGATAAGCGCAGCTTCCCAGTGGATCGCTCGAAAAGGAGACTTAACGTACCCAAACAGCGACAGAAACAAGCCAATTACAAGCAATCCCTCTGAGGAAAATCTGATGCCATTGTGGATCCGCCGCTTTGTGCCTGTGTAGCGTGCGTGAGATTTGAGCTTCTCAGCATCCCAACCTAAAATATCGAGTGCAAGGCTCACATGGCGAAACTTGCGATATAATCATGATAAGGGGGATCAGCAACGATGCCGCTGTCTGATGGGCCGCAAGATAAGGTTAGGAGAGATATGAGAGGGGAAAAAGAAGTGAGTGACCCACATCGAACAAGAATTGCAGCAAAAAATAGACTACCCGTGAGGTTGCCAAAGAAGACTAAGGGGGGAAAAGGAACTCTTCAACTCATGTTCAAGAAGAAGAAAAAGTCAATACAACAAACCAATAAGCCAGTTCAAACATAACCCCCAAAGTGGCACAGATCGCGTAAGGACAGCCATAGGGAAGTACTAGGTTAAAAAAATAGAACGCAGTTCAAGCATCCAGTTGTTTTCGCTGTAGTGTAACAACCTACTAGCATATTACTTGTGAGAAGTTCTTGGTTTTGGAGTGTAATCCTGAATATTACGGCGATCAGAAGGGCGATGAAAACTCAAGTTTTTAAAAATCTCTCAGACTCACATAATTAAACCAACTGGGAACACTGCGCCTCCAAGCACCTTCACTAAGCCAGGGTTAGATTGGTTCAGGCTTACTGAACCACCCGAAATGATTGATGATAGCAAATTTCCAAAAGATAGCATAACCCCTGCAGCGAACTGAGAGAAGGGGGATTAATCAAACGACATTTGAGCAGCTACGCGTAGCAAGTGGCTCACCGCTTTCCAGAAAACGGACTCATATCTATCGCGATGCTTTTGAACGGCGTACTCGACCATACGTTGCGCAGTTTGGGCAGGTTTTAAGGTTGAAGGCTCGGGAACCATCGAATCGAATTGGAGACGGAGGGGGTACGAAGGGTGCTTCAAGTCAAGGAGATCTTGACAGGTGAAAGAAAGTCAACTAGGCAGTTGCATTGATTCACCAGAGAAGGTTAATATATCAGCTATACATTTAGAAGCGTCATATGTTTGGCGAGTGATCTTGCCGTGGAGAAATTACTAACTGAATTGGGAAGACGTCGTCTTTTTACGTTCCTTCTTTGAATAATAGACCAATGAAGAGGACCAAATGGGGTAAGATTTTTGCGGAGTGGGTGCCCCCAAATTATACCCCATTTATCGCGCATATGAAAGAATCTGGCAGTCCAAGGGCAAACCAAGCCCAGAGGGAGGAAAGAATTTTTTCTCGCGTAGTGGAAAATCGACGGGATGGTCGGGGGAATTCTATAATTTTTGGTGCTGTCGGCCCCAGATTTGATCAATGATCCGCTGAGCACTCCCCCAAATTCTATTAATAGGATGACTGTGCCGGCGTCAAGTGACTGAGATACATGCTCATATCACATATGCTCAACTGCTCATGACATTGCCTATGCCCCTCGAAATGGTCTGTGCCGAGATGCCGGGCATCATACGGAGGACATTCATATCAACAGACCGCATACCATACCATAGAAATGGAGCTGGAACACGTTCATTTTCATACTAGCGTACTTGAAAAGAGAGAAAGAGAGAGAATTTTGTATTCATATGCTGCAACAAACCATCTAGTGCTAAGCGGTGGGCATTGTACAGAGCAGTGATGTTTCGCCTTGGATGTGAATGTAGTAGATGTAAACACGTGCTTGAAGGGCAGCACAACGTGCAACCAGTGCCTCATAATTGAAGGGAGAGGTGTAATCAACGACATGCGCATATGACGGAGATGGGGGCAGTTTATTTCTGACTTAAAAAAGAGTTCCCCATATACACTATATTCCCAGCAGCCAGCAGATAGGCATCTTACGATCCTGAGCGGTTTGATAAACCACTATTCCGGAGATCGAGGTCGCATTGCAGCATCAATTTACACATAGTCCCAAGGGGCTCGACAAGTGAAGCGGACATTACGAGAAGTAAAGTATGTACATTGATGTTTCAGAGCATTTAAGAATCATAAGCAGGAGCAGCTACGGACTTACGATGGTCATACATGTCTAAAATGTCATATGATGATAGAAGAAGGAATGATGCTCGCAAACGGCAAATACTTGGAACAGGATGCCATATCCATGACACTTCGGTTTCCACCGGTGTCAAAAATGGGCCCTACCCCTTCGATTCCCACCAGAAGTATCTTCACCATACCTGTCCACGCTCCTGGTCCGGTGTTCAAGATACCTGGAGCCTGAGGCAGAATAAAAATCCTGTCGACGCATGGGACCATTGCCCAGGTACCCACTGCCAGTAGTGGATCCGACATGAGTGGGAGTGGGAGTACCTGGAACGTAAAGCGCCCCTCTATTATGAGAGCTGCGTTCTTTTCTCCTCAAATGAGTGGGGGCTGGAAATGGTTCGGGTAGGCCTTGTTCTGGCCCACTTGAATAAAAAATTTTTGGGCGCCATTCATCTCGTTCATCCATGATGCAAGAGTTCTTGAATTTTTCGACCAACGCCTCTTTACCTCTGCCGATGGCGCAGGTAAGAAATGGCTGACAGCTCAGAAACTCGACTTACTGATAGTTTGCATAGCTCATCTGCAGAACTTTCTCACTCGAAAATAGATTCCTGCAATGAGTATGTTCAAGTCAAACGATATTGATGGCCCCATTCCTTCGTAACATACCATTTGACCCCAAGTCTCTTTTTTGCAAACTTCAACATGTCTTGAACACGGATGAAGTTGACAAATGCGTAGCCAACGTTGCATCCTAATTATTGTATTGTGAGGAAAAGGGCAGAACAAATTAGGAAGCAACCCCACCATTTTTGAAATCCATCCGAAGGTACATGAAATCAATCTTGCGCGGGCAGACTTCGTTGATATATTGAATCAAGTCTTTCGCAGTCATTTTATTGGGTATATTTTTTATCATGACAGTGGTACGAGTGTCAAGGCCTTCCTCGATGCGAGCGATATTCAAGAAATTGCGGTCATTGCTCGAGGTAGGAAGTTTAAGGTCGGCATCAACTTGAGAGGTCGGTTCATTGGTTACGAAAATGTGACGATGGTTCAATGATAAAGGTGTCTGAGACTCAATAAAAGGAGGAAGGGGTGGGTGAAGGGCAGGACTAATGGTTGGAAAGACGAGCCTGCTTTGAACAAAGGCTGAGCTGGGGCTTGAATCGAGGAACCGATGCTCCACTGGAACGACGGGAATAGTAGGTATGAATGCAGGAGTGAATACGTCAACGTTGCTCACAGGAGCTGGTGGGATCATGTGAGGATCGAAGGACCAGCCTGTAGGCTGGGGAAATGCTCGAAGGGCTTCGAACTCCGGAGCAACAAAAACATGAGGGGGCGATTGCGCAGGGAACGAAAGTGGATGTATAAATGGTGTATTTAATTGATTGTTGAATAGCTGCGCAGTGGTATTCAAGTCGTGTCCCCTGGATGGACAGTAGCGGCATTCGGGACTAGAACAAGCCTGCTGTGGTATCTGTGGTTCGGGTATTTGGTCGGCCTCGGGGTAATGGTCACTCTGCTGAATAGTTTGTTCATCCAGCAGCTTCTCTTCAGCAGAGTGAGGAATGGTCGGGAAAGAATCACTGAAACCGAACGAGGTGTAGAAGATGGTAGGGGAGGAAGTCTTGGGTTGGTGATCGGAAGGACGAGGAGGGGAGTTTGGAGACGTGTCGTTACCAACGCTCACAGCACGAGGTCGAGATCGGGTAGTTTCACTGATAAATCTGCCTCGTATCTGGGAGGCTTCGCCTGGAGGGCCAATTGGGGGTCTTAACTTTGGAATATGGGACTCACTCGCAGATGGTTGGTGGCTAGACAGTGGAGTATCAGGTCTATCATGGTCCTGGTGATGGGGAGAGTCAAGTGTGCCGTTTACTTCTGACGGATCTGGTGGAACGCGTCCGGAAGTACAAAACTTCATGCCAAATATAGACAGGCCATTGAGAGAAACATAGGCCTCACTGGCATCTCGCACGTCGAAAAATTCGACCAGGTAATTCTAGTGATTGTCAGTAGGATTTCAAAGCGTGGTGAGCGGGAGACAAACTTGTATTCCGCCGGTCTGAAGTTCCGGCTTCAAAAGGCGAAGATTGCCATATGACTCCAGCAATTTGATCAGTGTATGCAAATCACTAGAGCGTTTTGTATCGTCTATCTCACAAATCTGGGGATCGTCTGTGCCGGTATGGCCAGCGACCTCAACCGAAAGTAGGAATCCTCCATCAGTTGTAGCAAGAAAGTTAGAGTTACCAATAGTCTATCACATAAATAAACGGTTTTAGTAAAATTAAATTGACATAGAGGAAAAGTGTAGTCACCTTGACCAATTCCTCCGCGGCGATGAAGCGGCAACGGAACCACGCATGCACCCCATCTATCAGCTTCTCCTCGCCCAAACATTCAGCCAATACACCGTCAGTTCTCTGCGATAAGATGATTTGGGCGGCAATAGCATCTCGGACATCATGAAAAGCCAAAAAAAGGGAACCTGTCGCTTTTGTGTTCCTCATAAAAAAGCCTTTGATGCAACTGCTCTCGCCAGCAGTGACTTGGGGTTGATCAGTCGGTGATACGACACTGGGACCTCGGCGATGGGGAAGGTGCTCAAGGACGCCTGTTATAACACTTTGCAAGGTGTTCAGGGCGATCGTGCGGGACACGTTTTCTAACTGTGGAAGAGACCATGTCAATGTTGGTTCTGTAAGAGAAGGAATATTTAGACTAATCACGTAGAGAAAGCGGGTAGCCTCAGGTTCTTGTAGTTCCTGGAGAGTTTGGACCTTATCGTCGGGTTTTCCATCAGCTGAGTCGGTGCTTGCGGCTGTCCTGATACTGGATGATGGTGTAAGAGGGGGCGTCAGCAAAAGTTGGGACGTATCACAGTCCTTGCGCTGGCGTCTACGCGTGTGGGAGTGCGTCGTTCTCATGTGAGTGTGGCGGGGCTCGCTGCCTTTCAAAGAAAGCTTCTCGAGGCTCGATGCCATGTCATCGAGAGTATATTTTTCCTGGGGGATTTGGGGTGGCGGTTGAGGTGTGGGTGGGCGGTTAGGGGTTTGCAAGCTTTCTGGAGGCATGCTGGGATGAGAGTGTGGCGGAAATCTATTGAAAAAAAATCAGTTAAGCATAACGTTTGGTGTCTGGCAAAGGGTCCCAGGGACCGTACCGAATGTTAGGTAGTGATGGTGAGTGATGCAGACGTGGCGCAGATAGTTCGGTGCGCTTGCAGAAAACTGATGATAGGGTTTTGGAGAGTGCTAGATCGGTGCTGGATCGCGATTGAAGACGGGAGGTGAGCATGGTGAAAAATGGAGAATGTGGAATACCCGGCGGAGACGGTTGGACGGGCTTATAGGAATAAAGGAAGGGTGGAGGGAGCAGGGAAATGGATGTAGGAGAGGAGGACAGAGGAGAAACGAGGATAGAATGCTCAAGTGTTTAATTGAGTGTTTAATTGACGTCAAGAGATGCAGGGCTTCCTTGTTGGGAGGGAATCAAATAGGAAAGACGCCGAAAGGCCCCAGTTCGAGCCTCGAGAAGATGGCCACGCGCGGATCTCTGTCCCGGCTTCTGATGGTCCTTTTCGTTGTCAAGTCAGGCAGACAGCCGGCGAATTGGTTGCAGACGCCCCCAGAAAATCGTTCAACGGCTTAGTGTATACCGCAAAATTTGTCTGGCCGTTCAGCAACAAGCTTTCCATCGAGAGTAGGGCAGATCTATCTGTGGTTCCCTCTCCGAACCCATGGAAACAATTTGGTGCGACATAGCGGAGTGATCCTAAAACAGAAGTCCGTTGGCAGAAATCCAAAGGCTTCCGAGTTTCTTGTTTAGGACGTTTTAGAAACCACACGCGCCACCATCAACCTCATTGCCGAGGATATGTGGGGTAATGGTACACAGCGTATTTCTTCTCTCCAAACCCTGCAGGCCGTCCTGGGACCAAAACATATGCATATGCATATAGGCGTCCCAAAAGATGCGGAGGAGCGGGCCCGTATCGAGTTTGAATGAGGGGAGGCTTCATTAAGCGTCCAAAATAAGTTTCAAAACAACTTATTTCAAAACACGATGCATCGGTCAGCTTCTTTGTAAAATCTCTTCCTATCAGTCCGTCCTCGGCAACGCCAGGTTATGCCATTTCAGTCTCTTCCCACGTCCCTCATCACGTGTCAGTGTGTCACTTTCCAAAAAGTTATTATTTATTATTATTATTATTATTCCAAGATGCCACTCTATCAGATGGTGTGCATCGCCGTCCACTTTCCAGAATATGTAGGCTGTCCCTCCAACCCACTCACTCATGTGGACGCTAACCACAGGCCAGCAACACATACGTTCCCTCGTTCAGCAATCTGCAACACAGATCATGAACGCGGGGGGAGTTGTCCGCAAAATTGAGTCCTGGGGGACTATGCAACTTCCTCACCGCATGAAGAAGAAGCGTACAAATGCATATGAGTATATCGGAGAGTGAGCCACTCCATTTATCCTTCTAGCATCCCCTGATTACCTGTTTAGTTATTGGACACTTCACTGTGATACCAGCCCTCAAACGCTTCGTTCTCTCAACAACTTCATGCGTCGTGATCCTCGCGTGTTACGCTGCACTACTTTGAAGCTCGGTGACCGAGTTGAGGATGTCGCACGCCAAGGCCGCAAGCTTATCCAGCCTTCATCAACACCTGCGGACATCGTGGACTTGTGATTGTCTCACCACGAGCAGATACCAGTCCCTTGGTTGCTCCGTGACTGGTGTCGAGAACTAGATTCCTTTTTTGTAACATCAGGGTTTAAATTATCTATCAAGGTGTTGCTGACCCTTGACAAACGAGATGACGGCTTCTAGATTCTCAATCACTACAATGCTTTCCAAGGATTCTTCAGGTTCTTTTTGTGCCTGTTCGCCGTCTAGCCCAGTTCTTCTGAGCAAGAGGCCTTGGATTCCTGCTTCTGAAGCCCCTTGGAAATCACTGAGTGTATATTAGGATTATTTATCACAATCAGGATGGACACTGAGAGTGTACGCGATACTTACCAGACCAGTTCGTCTCCAACATGGAGACATTCGTCAGGCTTAAGAACGGTTCCTTTTTTCGCGAAGAGGGCCAGAGTACGTTCGAATATTTCTCGACAAGGCTTCTCTATCCCTTCTTCCTCGCTGAGGACAATTGGACAGAGGTACGAAGGAAACCCCAAGTCTTGAATCACAGAACCTGGAAACCAGGTGGTTAGTCACTTTCTGGGAGCCCATTGGAAAAATGTTGAACCGAGCTTACGGATGCGAGAGTCACCATTGCTCACAACGGCTGTTGCCACGCCCATTTCGTTATGTAGTCGTTCAACTAGAACTTCTGCATGAACGTTTTCCTTCAACGTGAAAAGTCACCCACTCGTAGGAATTGCATCTTCAAAAGCAGCATAACCTTCTCTGGAGCTGAAGCGCTTCATGAGTGCCGGCACAATCCGATGAATGGATGCATCAAGAACTAGTAGCAGAACCGTTTTAGATGAACGCAAGTTCAATCATTTTTCACAAAACCAAAACCCTTTACTTACCTCGTTCTTCCGCTCCTGCACCAAGAGCAGTTCGCCTAATCACCTCACCCCACCACGCTTCAGCACCTTGTGGATATGCTGGACTTTGAACCTGAACTTCTTTCAAAGCTGACCATCATGAGATTTGATTCATGACCTCTTCCAAAGAAAAAGAACACGACATCCGAAAGGTCGTGATGTACTTACCAACCTTGAAAGAACGTTTGATGGCGTTGGAATCCAGGATGCCCAAGAAAGGAGTAAAGACTTCCGAATACTGCACATGAATCGGTCTACGGGGAGTGATAATCGTGTGCAAGGCATCAAATGTCACCAGTCGAATGGTCATTTTTGCGCGATCGAAGAAGGGGGGGTTAGGCTATGACCGAATAAAAAAAAGAAAGCATATGATTGCCTTTACAGAAACCGATATACTTTTTTAACGTTACATCCACATGTCGCACGATTTCCGCCGTTCAAGGCGTAAGTCTGGCCTGCCAGGTATAGCCTCAACCCTCATCCACATTTGCGCATTTGTTCATACACTAAAACCAAATTGACGTTGACATCATTCGCCGGATACAAATGTAGGAGATATGTTCTCTGTCGTTATTCCTCAAGGGCAACATCATCATCCTATCATGCCGCATACTGATACCGGAGGATGTACAACCAGGCAGACCACTAAATATCGTACTCATTCAAAGATGGATGAACTTGGTTTGAGATTCCCATACCAAACGGTAAATTAGAAATCAAGGTACATATGTCAAGGACGCCGACGCGTAATCACTCGTCATCCTCTTCAACATCTCCCAACTCAAACATGCCAGCACGATCCCGTTTCGCCTCGGCAACTGCTTCCTTAAATATCTTGACGACGAGCGGGTACGACTGGAGGTAGTTGCAACCTTTACGATCGATGGATGCGAGGCCTTCACGGACCAAATTGACATTGACACACGACCAAGGGTTTTGTGTTACTGTAGCATCGGAGGGATCTATCAACCGAAGATGAAGTAATGGTCCTTCTTTATGATCGATGTTGGCAATGAGCTTGCGTCCTTCACATAATGACCTGAAGCGATCAATGGCTTCGGCATGGTATTCACTCTCCTCGCCCACAAGTTTGACAAAACTTGAAAAAGAGGAAGTCAGTTCTGAGGGAATGTCCATTGGCACAATGTACCTCAGACGAGCATCTTGCGCTTGTCCCGGTAAAGCACGGAATTTAGGATCTAATGGTCGAATGTTTGAAAACGACACAGTGTCTTGATTCCCGTAGTCGATGAAGGTCACTTCGGCCTCCTTTTTCACAGGAGAAGCACGGCGAACCCTGGCTCTGTACCATGCTCCATCCGAAAATTTCGCAGATACGAGGTCGCCTCCTTTTGGTACAAACCCGGCTGGAAGTGTCACAAGATCTTTATGATGGCAGCTAAATTCTTTCATTAGCTTTTCCAGAGAAGCAATGCCTGCGTAAGAGCAACGTCACAGATTTGAAGTCTTGGAATATGACGCAACTCACCTTCAGTATTGAGGACCTGGACAGAGAAATTGAGGCCGTTTTTAGTCCGTACATCGCTGATGATGACATCTAGATATTCTGATTTGAGTGGCGCATCGTCATTCTCTTGTTGAACTTCTGCCTCGATTTCCGCCCCTTCATCGTAATCAGTCCAGATCTAGTTTCATACGTGTGAGTTGAACACGAATGGGCGTCTATAGGATCTTACGTGTCGCCTTTCCTTCTTGGCTTCTACCTAATTTATACAAATACTCATGGCTGTCCAGCAGTCAAGGCAGTGACAAATACTAACCTCAGCATCATATAGCTGGCGCGCCCAGGGAAAATTATCTGCAGAAAAAGAGTGTATGGTAGCCAATCCTGCACGGACCAACTCCACAGCAACATTCTCCGTTTTATTCAGGTATAGGACGCCAATGAACCCACCAGACTTATCGGTGGCCTCCACCTCGAACTCCACCTCTCGTTGCATGTATCTCCGTGTTGCAAAGTCTGACGATTCAACTCCGTAAGGTTCAGATTTTTCGGAGGGATTTCGGGCAGTCCGAGGAGCACGAATACCTTTTATGGCGGATTTAGGCGCAAATGAGTCAGCATTGAGATCATCACTCACCCCCGAGCACTAACGTCAGGACTTGGTTATCCTTCGGAAGGAACAACCTGGGCATGTTTAATTCACGAAAATATTTTTGAACTGGTAACGTACTTGAAGCGCGATCCGGCTGCAACATGATCCACGATCGCCGGTATACGGCCAAGACGTTTGAATCCGCTTACAAATGTGGCAGCACGATTACTTGTCTGAGAACCTCGTGGGCAGTGCGGAGGACTATCTAGATAAACATACATACCTCGGAAATGTTCAAGGGTGGTTTGGGGGCAGGCATATCCTTTCCCGAGTGGATTCCACGGGCGTTATCCAGTGCGCTGCGAGATTATCAACACTAGGCAGACATGTTTTGTAAAAAGGCTAGTCTTCTTACGCTTGTTCAGCAGCCATCAGCTTGTCGTAATCCAACGACCTATCTTCATCATCACGCTTATGGCGAACTACTCCAGCTAGCCCCTTCTCGATTAGCTGCTCAGCAACATTCCTTACCGGTCATTTCCGACTCAATGGGTGTCACATAGGTCCCAAATACGTACTTACGCGTTATGCCCTCCATAGCGAATGGTAGCACATTCGCGCTCATCAAAATCGCCTTCACGCGGACGGATGAAGTCAATGGTGACCTTCACATGCTTTCCAATCAACTTCTTCCGAAGAAATTCTTTGGCTTCTTTTGCATAGAATGCTTGACGTGGGTCCGAAAGTCTGGTAGTCCTCAATTTGTCAGTAAAATTTGACTAGCGACTATTTGATCAACTTCACTTTGGCCCACGGGTGGAGCTCAGCTGTAGGCGATGTTCCTTTCCATCCTTGTCCACAACAGAAATCTGATCCCCACTCCAGACACGTACAACTGTAGCATCAAAAGCTTTCTCAGAACCTCCCGTCGCCAACCCGCTCCTTGACGCTGCAAGGTCAGAGGCATTGGCGTAAAGGTACGCACGTCTCTCCTTGGCTGTTTTCTCCGCTTCTCTGAGTCGTTGCATGCTCCCACTAGCAGCGAGAATTCCAGCATGCCAGTCAACAATGCGCGCTAAGCCTGTCAAAATCAGATGTTCCGCAATGTTCCCGGCCGGGTGAAGAACTAAAAGGGATCACGGTAAGTGAGTGTCTCATGCTCATGAACTGGTTTTTCGTCGAACCATTTCCGATGAAGAGAGTTGCGGGGGCGGTGGAATTGGTACTGGCTTGGAAAGGGGTAGGGCCGGGTGCGAGGACAGATAGAATTTGTACATGAACGACCCTTTGGAGAAGACGAGATTCAGTGAAAAATTTTGCCTGGAGATGGGACAGTCAAATGGGGTTTCGATTAAATTAGCCACTCGTGTGACAAGACGAACCTCTTCACCATATTGCTCGGATGGCTCCCCTTGTTTCGTTGATGCACGGGGACACCGAACACCCGCCAGGCAAATATTGATGAACTGATGAGTGTTATTGGGCAATAGAAGTCGGACTCGGAGGTTGCTCCCATCTCGGACCTGCTCAACGATAGCTAAAGTAGCTATGAGGAACAAAAAGGTGCAGATCAAGAACGGATTCCACCTTCAATTGACTTGCCCTTCCATTCAGATAAGAAAGTCTGAGGATCTTCTGGCATCGTGTAATGGACTTGATAAACCTAACAGTATAAGTGAGTACACTTCCACGGGTGTCTGGCGCATAAACATAAAACTGACAACAGGAACATCTGTTTTCCAAATGCCCCTCCCCGCTTCTTTGGCATCATCCTCGAGCTTTTTGCGCCTCAAGTCTTCTGGAGTCGGCTCCCTTTTATTTTCCTTTGACTTCGCCCATCCATTTTTCAAAATTTCTGAGACGAGGTCGATGCCATTAGACTCGGCGGTGCCGATATCACGAGGTACATCATCATTAGACGGAAGAGAGTAAGTCGAGGCAAAGCTGATTTCTTTGCCAACAACGAGGGTTCTCAGGAACTCGCGGGACTGGAATGCCCAGGGCTGTCCTAATATTAGTAAAACATACCAAAAGTGCATCTACGACTTGCCTCATCCTCCCGGGACTGAGTCCCAAGCCGGGGAGCGTTCAGGTCTGCCAAGTGCAGGATACTCAAATAATCTAGTCATCGTGATCGTCTCAGACTGCCGACAACAGTGCTCACCGCTCTTTAGGTGGTTGTCCTTGGGGACCGGGACGACTTCTGAGGACCAAGGTGTCACCGGAAATGACAGCTGAGAATAAGAAATTAGGATGTGATTACCCGTAATCACGAAATAGATATCTACACTTGGCAGTCTGTGTACAAATCACTCCATAGTTCTACATAGTAAGCAAGGATTACTTACTGCCTTGAGAGCCATGCTACAAAATGTGGAATAACAGATCTGAGTGACCAGTCACTATCACTATTGCTAATTGCAGATATTCCCACACTTCAAGATTGTCCTATACCCAGTCTCCAAGGGAAATTCAAGGGTCCATTTCACAGCCTCGCTGAGGAGCACCCTGATTCCCGCCTCGCCAGGACTAGACCACGAACTCACTGATTGGTTCTCCCTAACCACGCCAATCATGCTTACCCCAACACGCAACCCAACCATCCTGGAGCCAGCCACGATGAAGAAGTGTATGAGGCTGAGGACCCTCAGGACCCAAACTTTTACCCTAAGTTACCTACTAATGGAAGCTGCTATTCCCATCCTAAGGAACCAACTGGTGCCAACATTATAGCCCCAAGGGCGTCTCTACTGAAGTCATCGACAGAGACCAGTCGAACAGCTGATATACTAAAATTGACAAAATGGTTACGTCAATGCCAGTTCAGCCCTACAGAAACCAGTTGTTAAGAAATCTTCGAGACCCGGTGTTCAAGTGATATAAACCTACTAATATATACTCTAACGTGATCTACTTGCGATACTGCGACGATACTGCGACACAGGGATTGAGTCAGGGATACCGCAGAGGGCGAGGCAAGAAATTGTAACACCAGTCAACCTCCTATTCACTAAGTTTAAGGTTCCATAACAAGTTTTTCCTCTCCTTGATATAACATGTGTTATTTTCTATCTTGCCACTTTGTCTAATTCTTGGATGTTGGGAATGGAGATTCATGGAGTTGGCAAGGGTCCAGCAAGAACATCCAAGGGGAAATGGAGAGATGTGATCTGCACTGAAAGAGGTCAGGGAGTATGGATGAGGAAAGGGTGTTATCCATAAGTTAGGACAGATGTGGTTGGAATGGGGTTGGAATGGAATGTGACAAAATTTTGCTGATGGGAGGAGGTTATATTAATCTATCATAAAATGAACTACTGATTGTGATATATAAAACAAGAATAATTGATGTTGTTAAGTCTGAGGTCTAATTTTCAGATATAGATATATATATATATATGTAATAATCTATATATAAGCTGTTTCTATCACATAATCAAAACTCATATCTGATAAGAGCTATCATCTGTTATAGAAGATGCTAGGCTAATTTTAGAAGATAATTAATTATATTACTATGAATACTTATTGTTATAGGATATACTATATATTATTGTCACATTTCATTCTGACCACATTCATTCCAACTTATGGATAATATCCTTTTCTCATCTGTACTTTTTAATTTCTTCTAATATAGATTACATCTCTCTATTTTCTCTTAGATGTCCTTACTGGACTCTTGTTAACTTTATTCCTAATATCTAAGAATCATTAATAAACCAGAATAACTCACTTAATAGTTTCCATTCCAAATAACTATCTTAGATAATATAATCTAGTAGTTTACACTGTATTAGCTTATACTAAAAATTGACCAAAATTAATACTCTTTTCCAGTGTTAGCAATAACATATTTTTGTCACAAACTTTATTCAGCTTGTATCTCCACAACTAGTAGACTGATTTTCACAAACTAAGTTGTGCTATAAAGCCCCAAATGAGAGCTATCTGCACATATGTGGGATATACAAAAGCAACAACAAACAACCAAGATATCAGGTTATCAGTAACTGTAAAATCTTTATTTGCTAATATTTCATGAATGACCAGATAGATTCACATGATTAAACTTGCATTGGAAAGTGCTTATCAAACTGTTTCCAATGATATATAATATATTACATAGCAATAAGTATTCATAGAGATACAAGTATATCAATATAGTAATATAATTAGTTATCTTCTAAAATTAGCCTGACAACTCCCATCAGGTATAAGTTTTGATCATATGATGGAAACAATTTGTACACAGACTATCATTTATTCTTTATTATCT